>Ga0255765_1000039_pt1 | contig 137014 bp, 133 predicted proteins | sample 041ome_8_FD_179965 | JGI IMG/M metagenome (GOLD analysis project Ga0255765, IMG submission 179965) | Coastal salt marsh microbial communities from the Groves Creek Marsh, Skidaway Island, Georgia - 041407BS metaG (version 2) | ecosystem: Environmental > Aquatic > Marine > Intertidal zone >...
TAAAGTGCAAAAAACTCACTCCCTAGAATCTTCCCAGATGAGTTTTTCATTGGTGCGTTCTATAAAGAAATTAGCACATTTCCCATTTCCTTGCCCTGTGATTCCCCCATCGGGGAGGCAGAGTAAAGTACAGTTTTCATCATACAATTCACTGGGAATATCGCAGCAACGTTGCGGAAAAAAATATACTGTTTGGTTTTGATAGGTATAGCTGTAAATTTTTGCAGGTGGATTCCAAACCGCTTCTTTTTCAAGGGTTTTAATTTTTTGTTCGATACAGTTGGGAATACTTTCTGACTCTTCTTTGCTACAATGCAAAAAAAGCAAAATGAAAATAAAGGGAACCCATGCACACTTGAATTCCATTTGTCTTATACTTTTTTAACGACATAGGTCACAATGCCCCAGATGATAAGTTCGTCCCCTTCGCTCACCTTTATAGGTTGATAATTTTTATTTTCGGGCATCAAATAAATACAATCTAATTCTACTTTGAGCCTTTTAACGGTAAACTCACCATCGAGAAAACAGACGGCTATCTTATTATTTTGAGGTTCTAAACTCCGGTCGATAACCAATAGATCACCGTCGTCCAGTCCCGCTCCTTGCATGGATTCTCCAGAGACTCGTGCGTAAAAAGTAGCTTCTTCATTTCGGACTACTTCTTGGTCTATACTGATGCGCAATTCTTTAAAATCATCGGCAGGTGAGGGAAACCCTGCCGAGATACCTTCTTGTACTAGGTGTAATTGCTTGCGAGTTTCTTGATTGGGGTGAAAAAAAATGAGCTTTTGATCTTCCATTGGGCCTATTTTACGATAATTACTTCTTTGAGTTCTGTGGTAAAGCGTTTGGAAAGGTGTTCCTGTTTCATTTTCCAAGTGCGGTTTAAGTCCTGATTTGCCAGTTTAATCTGATAAGGACCAAAGCGTTTGTGGATTTGATCCAAACTTTGCATCAGAGCCACATGCTTTGTGTTGTTGTTGTCAAAAAGACTCAACTGACGTTTTACCGTAGGGACTAATCCCATAATCATGACTCCCGCTTTTTTGTAGGCAATCCCTTCTTTAAAAATTTTCTGTAGCCCTAAAACGGCGTACTTACTGAGGGTAATGCTGGAGTTCGTCGCATAGGGTAAGGGTAGTACACAGCTGTTTCGGTAGGGCAGACTTCCTTTTTTGTGAGGATCGCTGCGAACAAAAACCAAAAGTGCGTTGCAACTGCTTTGTTGCTTCCGCATTTTTTCCGCACAGCTACTGGCAAAGGTGGATATGCGCTCTTCCAAATCTGAAAATGTGTTGAGGGTACCTTCAAAACTACGCGTGGTAGCAATGCCTTTTTTTGGAGGTTGAATTTCCTCTATTTGAATAAAGGGTAGGCCTTGTAAATCTTTTTTCAAGCGAAGTCCTAGGACGCTCATATGCTTTCGAATCCATTCATCAGGGAGTAAGGTAAATTGCCAGGCATTTTCAACACCTATGTTCTCAAGACGCTGGCGATGTTGCCGCCCCACGCCCCACACATCTCCAATAGGAGTCCATTTTAGGGCTTTAATACGCTTGTCTTCCGTGTCAATACAATATACGCCTCCTGTCCTGGAACTAAATTTTTTGGCAATCTTATTGGCGATTTTTGCTAAAGCTTTACTAGGTGCCATTCCTACTGAAACAGGAATACCTGTCCACTGACGCACCTGTTTGCGCATTTTTTTTCCCTCTTCCTCCAAGTCAAAGAGGTCAAAGCCTTTGAAATATAAAAAGGCTTCATCGATACTGTAAATTTCAATATTGGGTGTGTATTGTTTTAGGAGGGACATCACCCGGCGGCTCATATCCCCATAAAGGGGATAGTTGGAGGAAAAGACTTTAATCCCTTGACGTTTGAACTGGTCTCGATATTGAAAAGCGGGAGCACCCATCGGAATTCCCAAGGTTTTGGCTTCGTTACTGCGCGCGATCACACAACCGTCGTTGTTGGAAAGAATCACGATAGGTTTCCCTTCCCATTGCGGTTGAAAAACACGCTCACAAGACGCGTAAAAATTGTTACAATCTACCAGTGCAAACATGGGGAGAAGGTATTAAAATGTTCTCTTTTAAAAAGCTGCTTTTTCAAAAAAGTTGTCCACGATTTCATTTTCTTTCTAAAAATTAAATTCGTCTAACAAAAGGCACTATTTTTCGACAATTTGCAAGACACTTAAGGCAAAAGTTGTAATTTTGAAGTTGAGATTTTTGTACTGATTTGACTACATGGATAATTATTCGTTTCTAAATGCCGCCCATACAGGCTATTTTGCTGAACTATACGATCAATATTTACAGCATCCAGACAATGTAGAGCCCAGTTGGAGGGCTTTTTTTCAAGGTTTTGATTTCGGTTTGGAAAGCAACGGAGTGACCGAGGCAGTAACTGTTATAGCGTCGCCAGAAACAGAAGTTCCAGAACAGTTGCAAAAAGAATTTCGCGTGGTAAAATTAATTGACGCTTACCGATCTAGGGGACATCTATTTACCAAAACGAACCCTGTTCGTGAGCGAAGAAAGTACTCTCCGACATTAGATATAGAAAACTTTGGTTTAAGCCAAGCCGATTTAGCCACGGTTTTCAATGCAGGAGAAATTATGGGAATAGGACCTAGTTCGCTGCAGGTGATAATTGAACATTTAAAACGTATTTATTGTGATTCTATAGGAATCGAGTATATGTATATTCGAAATCCAGAAAAGGTAAATTGGATTCAAAAGCGATTAAATGTCAATGACAACCACCCCCATTTTTCAGAAACACAGAAAAAACACATTCTTAAAAAGCTCAATCAAGCGGTAAGCTTTGAAAGCTTTTTACATACCAAATACGTTGGCCAAAAACGCTTTTCACTAGAAGGAGGAGAATCCTTGATCCCAGCTTTAGATGCGGTAATTGAATCTGCTGCAAATCAGGGAGTCGAAGAGTTTGTTATGGGTATGGCACACAGAGGACGTTTAAACACCTTGGCCAATATCTTCGGAAAGTCCACGCAAGATATCTTTAATGAGTTTGATGGGAAAGACTATGAAGAAGTGGTTTTTGACGGCGACGTAAAATACCATTTGGGTTGGACCTCGCAACGTGTTACCGATACAGGGAAACAAATCAATATGAACATCGCTCCAAACCCTTCGCATTTGGAAACTGTTGGAGCGGTTGTTGAAGGGATCACCCGTGCCAAATTAGAAAATAAATTTAAGGGAAATACCAATAAGGTGCTTCCAATCATTGTACACGGCGATGCGGCCATTGCAGGACAGGGACTTCCCTACGAAATTGTACAAATGGCTAAATTAAAAGGGTATTCCACAGGAGGAACCATTCATATTGTAGTCAACAATCAAATTGGATTTACTACCAATTACCTAGACGCACGCTCCAGCACCTATTGTACGGACGTGGCAAAAGTGACTCTGTCCCCAGTATTACATGTCAATGCAGACGATGCTGAAGCGGTAGTACACGCCACTTTGTTTGCTTTGGATTTTCGTATGCGTTTCGGTCAGGACGTTTTTATAGACCTTTTAGGGTATCGAAAGTATGGACATAACGAGGGAGATGAACCACGTTTTACACAACCGAAGCTGTACAAAGCTATTGCGAAACACAGCAATCCTCGAGACATTTATGCGCAAGATCTCAAAACAGCAGGATTGATTGACGACCAGTATGTCAAAGTATTAGAGGAAGAATACAAATCCAGTCTTGAGGATAGTTTAGAAGGCTCAAGGAAATTAGAAAATACTGTCATTACTCCTTTCATGCAGGATGAGTGGAAGTCGCTCAAGCGGGTTGACGAAACGGTAATGTTACAACCAGTCAAAACTGCGGTATCGAAAGCCTTATTGGACCTTACCGCAAAAGGAATTACAGAGTTACCTGAAAGTGATAATTTTCTTCGCAAAATAGAACGTCTTATTGCGGATCGTAAAGCCATGTATTACGATCGAGATCGACTGGACTGGGCTATGGGTGAACTACTAGCCTACGGTACACTTTTGCAAGAAGGGTATAATGTGAGACTTTCAGGACAAGATGTAGAACGGGGTACTTTTTCTCATCGGCATGCTGTGATTAAATCAGTTAATTCTGAAAATGAAATCATCTTACTCAATACTTTAAACCCAGCAAAACAAGGGCACTTCAGTGTATACAACTCACTATTGTCTGAATACGGTGTTCTGGGCTTTGACTACGGATATGCCATGGCAAGTCCCAATACCCTTACACTATGGGAAGCCCAATTTGGAGATTTTTCTAATGGGGCACAAATTATGTTGGACCAATATCTTTCTTCAGCAGAGGACAAATGGAAAATCCAAAACGGAATTGTTTTACTACTCCCACATGGTTACGAAGGTCAGGGAGCAGAACATTCTTCTGCACGGATGGAACGTTATTTACAACTCTGTGCGAAAGACAATATGTTTGTTGCAAACTGTACAACACCTGCCAATATGTTCCATTTGCTTCGTAGGCAAATGAAAACGAATTATCGCAAGCCATTAATTGTATTTACACCTAAAAGCTTGTTGCGACATCCTTTGGCAGTTTCTTCAAAATCAGAATTTATAAAGGGAGGTTTTCAACCCCTCATTGATGATGCCCAAGTGGATGTGAAAAGTACAAAGACAATCGTTTTTTGTACAGGAAAATTTTATTACGATCTAGTTAAAGCACGAGAAGAAAAAAATAGAATGGACGTTGCCTTGATCCGACTTGAACAGTTATTTCCGTTGCCTGTTAAAGAGATTGAGTCTGTAATAGAATCATACCCCAACGCAACCGATATCGTATGGGCACAGGAAGAGCCCAGAAATATGGGGGCTTGGAGCTTTTTATTATTGCATTTGCCAAAAGTTGTGCGGTTTAGACCAGCCACCAGAAGGTATTATGGAGCTCCTGCAGCGGGAAGCGCATTGCGATTCCAAAGACGCCACCAACAGGTTATTGAGTATGTTTTTGATCCAAAGCAAGACAATTTTAAATAAAAACCAAAAAACAGAACATGATTTTAGAAATGAAAGTTCCCTCGCCGGGAGAATCCATTACCGAAGTTGAAATTGCCCAATGGTTGGTTGCCGACGGGGATTATGTGGAAAAAGATCAAGCGATAGCAGAAGTAGATTCTGATAAAGCTACTCTTGAACTTCCTGCTGAGGTTAGTGGTACAATCACCCTAAAAGCAGAAGAAGGTGATGCGGTAGCTGTTGGAGCAGTGGTTTGTTTGATTGATACTGAAGGGAAGGGCACCGCTTCTGCCCAAGTAAAAGAGCAAACCTCCCCAGTTGATAAAGCTCCTGCGGTTTCATCCACACCTCAAGCTCCTAAAGTAGAAACTAGCTACGCAGCACAAACTCCTTCTCCAGCAGCACGAAAAATCATGGATGAAAAAGGAATTGACCCAAGCCAAGTAAAAGCTACAGGAAGAGGTGGACGGATTACTAAAAATGATGCGGTAAAAGCCACTCCTTCCATGGGAACACAACCAGAGTGGGGCAAACGCGGTCAAGAGCGGGGAAAACTTTCCATGTTGCGAAGACGTGTTGCGGAACGCCTGGTAGCAGCCAAAAATGAAACCGCTATGCTGACAACTTTTAACGAGGTGGATATGTCAGCGGTATTTAAAGTGCGTAATGAACACAAAGATGCCTTCTTGGAAAAGCACCAAGTGAAATTGGGCTTTATGAGCTTTTTTACCAAGGCGGTTGTCCGTGCATTACAGCTTTATCCCGATGTCAATTCTATGATGGATGGCGATTATAAGATAGCCTATAACTATTGTGATATTAGTGTAGCTGTTTCTGGACCTAAAGGTTTGATGGTTCCAGTGGTGCGAAATGCGGAACTTTTAACCTTTTCCGGAATCGAACAAGAAATTGGGCGTTTGGCAGTAAAAGCAAGAGATGGAAAAATTACGGTTGATGACATGACTGGAGGAACCTTCACCATTTCCAATGGAGGTGTTTTTGGATCGATGTTATCTACCCCGATCATCAATCCTCCACAGTCAGGAATCCTCGGAATGCATAACATCATTCAACGACCTGTAGCAGTAGATGGAAAAGTAGAAATCCGTCCAATGATGTATTTAGCATTATCGTATGATCATCGAATTATTGACGGACGTGAGTCCGTAGGTTTTCTAGTTGCTATTAAGGAAGCACTTGAAGATCCTATTACACTTTTGATGGATGGGAATCCCCAAAAGGCGTTTGAATTATAGCAATAACTTCCGCTGTGCGTAGTCAATCACAGCCTTGTTTTTTTTTAAAAAATCAGCCCCTAGGATTCCGTCAATTTTGAGGGCACCTTGGCTGATCAGAGAAGTGTTTACATGATTGAGATCGAGTAAGACGAAACCCTGCTTTCCTTTAAAACTTCTTCCAAGCTGAATTTTAGATGGTCTAGTCATTACGGCTTGCATCTTTCCTTCGCTGGCTCCCGCTGCGTCAAAAGGATCACCTTTAACTCGCAATTCAAAATGATCTTGAAGTGCATTGTGAATACAACTGTTGGAAGCTCCTGTATCGACTAATAATACTGCAGATTTTCCGTTAATTTGAGCATTGCACAAAAGGTGTTTGGTTTTGGAAATTCGAAGTCGAATAGAGGGTCGAGAGTTCATCTACGTATAAAAGTAAGTCTTCCAATTGAAAAATAGAATGGTTTTGGTACATTAAGTAACTTTGTCACTGAAATTTTTGAAAATGGAACTCATTGATACCCATACACACCTTTATGTAGAGGCATTTGACTTGGACCGAGCAGAGATGATGGAACGTGCAACAGCAGCGGGAGTCACCCACTTTTTTGTTCCTGCGATAGACAGTACCTATACAGAGCGTATGTATGCTTTAGAAAAAAGCTATCCTGAGGTGGTACACCTGATGGCAGGAGTACATCCCTGTCACGTAAAACAAGATGTTGAAGAAGAGCTGAACAAGGTCGCCGCTCAGTTGAAGCAACGCTCTTTTTGTGCTATTGGAGAAATTGGAATAGACTTATATTGGGACCAAACGTACTTAAAGCAACAGCAAGAGGCTTTTTCTAAACAGATCGAATGGGCAAAACAATACCATTTACCTATAGTGATTCATTGTAGAGAAGCCTTTGATGAGGTATTTGAAATATTAGAGACCCATCGATCAGAAACACTTTTTGGAATATTTCATTGTTTTACGGGAAATTTGAACCAAGCCAAACGTGCGATTGATTTAAATTTTAAGTTGGGAATTGGTGGAGTTGTCACTTTTAAAAATGGGAAAATAGATCAGTTTTTACACGAATTGCCTTTGGAGGCTATTGTATTAGAGACAGATGCTCCTTATCTGGCACCCAACCCTTACCGAGGAAAACGAAATGAGAGTTCTTATATACCTTTGATTTTAAATAAAGTAGCCGAGTGTTATGGGCAATCAGAGTTTGAAATAGCCACCATTACAACGCAGAACGCTAGAACACTTTTTAATTTTTAAGAAATTAAATTCTTAAATCTTTTTAAAAAAAGATTTTTTTTCCCTTTATTTGATTCATTGATTTAGAGAGGTGGCCGAGTGGTCGAAGGCGCACGCCTGGAAAGTGTGTATTCCAATTGCATTGGAATCGAGGGTTCGAATCCCTTCCTCTCTGCAAAAATTAATATCGTATATATTTTTTTTTATCTTTAACAGCAATTAATCAAAAAAGAACAAACATTAATTAAAATGAGAAAACTATTTATTGCCCTTACTTTTTTAGGTTTTATGGCTACCGCGAACGTAGCTTTTGCAACACCTAATACAGCTACTACAGTAGCATCATCTATCGTTCAAGATGAAGAAGCTCCAGCACAATCAGCTTCATTCACCCAAGAATTAAAAAAACGTTTTATTGAAGGAGGCCCTGGATTTATGGGAATCGTATTGATTTGTCTTATTTTAGGTCTTGCGATCGCCATCGAACGAATTATCTTTTTAAACTTAGCCACTACCAATACCAAAAAACTGACTGAAGGAGTTGAAGAAGCACTTTCGTCTGGTGGGGTAGATGCAGCTAAAGAATATTGTAGAAATACAAAAGGACCTGTAGCCTCAATCTTCTATCAAGGTTTAGACCGAATGGATGAAGGTGTTGAAAGCGCAGAGAAAGCTGTTGTAGCCTATGGAGGAGTACAAATGGGACAATTAGAGAAAAACGTCTCTTGGATTTCCTTGTTTATTGCACTTGCACCCATGCTTGGGTTCATGGGAACGGTAATCGGGATGATTCAGGCATTTGATAAAATTGAAGCAGCAGGAGATATGCAGCCTTCACTTGTAGCGGGGGGTATTAAAGTAGCACTCCTAACTACCGTATTTGGTTTGATCGTTGCGATCATTCTCCAAATATTTTACAATTACATCGTTGCAAAAATTGATAGTATTGTAAACGACATGGAAGACGCTTCAATCACCTTGATCGACATCCTTGTTGCACAAAAGAAATAATTAACCCTTTAACAGCAATTCACATGAATCTTCAAACAATTGTAAAAATAATTAGTGCTGTTTTTGGTTTGCTAGGCGTCGTATTCTTATTCAGAATTATTGGAGTAGGAGACGAAGAAATTAAAATGGCGGCGAGTGCTGGTGATTTTGGAACAGTGTCTCCACTTGTTTCTTTATCCATTGCGATACTTGCCATTACGGTTCTTGTAACCATAGTTTTTTCTTTGTTAAATCTAGCTTCTAGCTCTCAGAAATTAAAAAAATCAATAGTCTTTATCGGATGTTTTCTAGTGGTGGTTGGTATCGCTTATGCGGCATCTACTGGTGTTGAAACACCTTTAAAAGATGGTGAAGTTTTATCCGCTGCAGGTTCGCGTTGGGTAGGAACAGGTTTAAGAATGTTTTACATTTTAGCTGCATTAGCTATCCTGTCTATGGTTCTTTCTGGAGCGAAGAAACTACTTAAACGATAAGTTATGGCAAAAAGATCAGCACCAGAGGTAAATGCAGGTTCCATGGCGGATATCGCTTTCCTACTACTCATTTTCTTCTTGGTTACGACAACGATTGAAACCGATAGCGGATTGAATCGTAAGTTACCTCCAATGGAAGATCAAGTTGACCCACCCATCATTAGAGAGAAAAATATCTTTACTGTATTGGTTAGTAAAAACGATCAACTATTAGTAGAAGAAGAACTTGCTGATATAGCAGACTTACGGTCTTTAGCGATTGCTTTTCTAGACAATGGCGGTGGTGTAGGTGACGAAGCTTGTGATTATTGTCAAGGAGCACGTGACGAAGCCTCTTCTGATAATCCAGATAAGGCTATCATTTCATTAAAAAATGATCGTGAGACTTCCTATAAAGTTTATATTGCCGTTCAAAATGAATTGGTCGCAGCTTATAATGATTTGCGAAATCGTGAGTTTGAGCGTCTTTTTCCAAATTTGCAAATGAATTTTGTAGAAGCTCAGAAGCAATATGATGACCCTAGAACCAGTCCTGAGACTGCTGAAGAATTGAAACCAAAGCTGGATCAGGTGAAAGCCATGTATCCACAGAAGTTATCCGAAGCAGAATCGACTAAACTAAACTAAACTTAGAACCATGTCAAAATTTAAAAAGAAAAAAGGAGGCGATTTACCAGCGATTTCAACGGCTTCTTTACCCGATATTGTTTTTATGTTATTGTTCTTCTTTATGGTTGCCACAGTGATGCGTGACAGCACACTGATGGTTGTCAACAAGCTTCCTGCTGCAGATCAGGTTCAAAAATTGGACAAAAAAGATCGTGTAATGTACATCTATGCAGGAAAGCCCTCTACACGTTACCAGGATAAATACGGTACCAGTGCGAGAATACAGTTGAACGATAAGTTTGCTTCAGTAGATGAGGTTGGGGCATTTATTCTTGCAGAGCGTGCTTCGAAACGTCAAGAATTGCAAAATGTCTTGACTACAGCCTTGAAAGTAGATAGTGACACCAAGATGGGTCTTATTCAAGACATCAAACAGGAGTTACGTAAAGTAAGTGCATTAAAAATTAATTATACTACAAGGGTAGGAGATTACAAACAAAACTTGAATTGATTTTCAAATAGTTTTCTAATAAAAAGTGCCTCCTAGAGGCACTTTTTTTTTACTTTCATAGGGTATGAAAGACTTTGAAAAAAAGCACCTATTCACTTTACTTCTCAGGTCTCTGCTTGCAGGACTTTTGGTATTAACCAGCCTTCAAGCTCAAGAAACTGTAGCAGCCGACGATCGTGCGTTTTATCGAGAAGATCAGATTTATTTGGGGGCTTCTTTTATGATTCTGGAGAGTAATCAGGAGCGTTTCAAGCCCCAAGGATTATCCCGTCATTTTCAATGGGGAGTGGTTCGAGATATTCCTTTATCTGCGTCTGGCAGATTTGCAACGGGTATAGGATTGGGCATGGGTTTTGAAAGATATACGACAAATTTGATCCCTTTAGATGTCGGTTCATATTCCCTTCCTGAGTTAAATTCAACACCTGTTGATCCTTTTTTTATTTCTGTGCAGTCCCTTGAATTTCCTTTAACACTTCGATGGCGAGGTTCTTCGCCTACAGATTATGCATTTTGGAGAGTATATGGTGGTATTACTTTCCAATGGAATTATCGTATAAAAGCAAAGCAAAATTCTGAAGTTATTGCCCTTTCAGATGAACTCGATACTTTTGGTGCATCGGCAAACTTAAGTTTTGGATTTAATACGTGGAATTTTTACTTGGCCTATCGGTTAACTCCTTTTTTAAAGTCAGATGGAGTCAATGAACAGGCATTACCTATTGAATTGACACCTATTAAGGTTGGATTGATTTTTTACCTTCTCTAGTTTAGAGTTCTCTTCGCATTCGTGCCACAGGGATGTCTAGTTGTTCTCGATATTTGGCAATGGTCCTTCGTGCTACGATGAATCCTTTTTCTTTCATCATTTCTGAAAGGGTCTGATCGGTCAAAGGTTTTTTCTTACTTTCTTCAGCGATTAATTGTTCAAGAATTCTTTTAATTTCAATAGTTGATACATCTTCTCCTTCTTCATTCTTCATCCCTTCAGAAAAAAACGTTTTTAATAATTTTACGCCATATGGAGTGTCAATATATTTACTATTTGCAACTCGTGAGATAGTGGAAATATCCATTGCAACCTTTTCGGCTATATCTTTTAAGATCATGGGGCGAAGTCTACGCTCATCTCCTGTGAGAAAGTATTCTCGTTGGTGTTCTAAAATTGCATTGATAGTGAGTGTAAGGGTTTGGTGCCGTTGTTTGATGGCATCGATAAACCATTTTGCAGCATCCAATTTTTGCTTGATAAATTGAACAGCTTCTTGTTGAGATTTGGATTTTGAATGGGCTTCAGAATAGCCTGATAGCATCTCTTTATATGCATTGGAAACCCGTAATTGGGGTGCATTTCTTTGGTTTAGAGCTACGAGCAACTCCCCATCCTCTATCGTCAAAATAAAGTCAGGTACGATATGTGTGTTTTGATCGGTAGAAGAAAGAGCTCCACCGGGCTTGGGATTCAGTTTGCTAATCAAATCCATTGCGGTTTTTAACTCCTCTTTGCTTATTCCTATTCGATCCTGAAGTTTGGAATAATGTTTATGACTAAAGTGATCGAAATGATTTTTAATAATTTCTAGTGCATGATTTACTTCCGGACGATCTTTTTTCTTCTTTTCCAATTGGAGCTGAAGACATTCTTGAAGTGATCGGGCGCCTACTCCAGGAGGATCTAGAGATTGCACGGATCTTAAAATTTTTTCGATCTGTTTTTCTGTGACAAGGGTGTTTTGTGTAAAGGCTAAATCGTCGATTAATTCTTCCGTACTCCTTCTCAAATATCCACTTTCGTCAATACTGCCAATAATGAATTCGGCTACTTGAATTTCATCGTCTGAAAGAATTAGATTACCGATTTGCTGTGACAAATACTGATGAAAGCTGATTCCTCCAGATATAGGAATTGTTCGATCTTGGTCGTCACTATCGAAGTTATTCGTGTATAGTTTGTAGGAAGGTATTTCATCGTCACTCAGATACTGATCGATATCGATTTCATCTGTTTCAATTTTTTCATTATCCTCAAAAGAATTGTCTTGGTTTTCGTCGTTTGGTGGTTCGATACCATTTTCCAAAGCGGGGTTTTCCCCAATTTCAGATTCAATCTTTTGTTCCAATTCAAGCGTAGAGAGTTGGATCATCTTCATCAGTTGAATTTGCTGTGGAGATAACTTTTGAGAAAGCTTTATTTGGAGCTGTTGCTTGAGCATAGGGATTAAAATCGTCTAGATAAAGATATGCAATTTAGCGGTTACTTTTTAGAATGCTGCGTTTTGAGGAGTTCTTGGAAATGGGATCACATCGCGTATGTTATTCATACCTGTAGTAAATTGAACCAGTCGTTCAAATCCTAAACCAAACCCACTATGAGGAACGCTGCCAAAGCGGCGAAGGTCAAGATACCACCACAATTCTTCGGCATCGATGTTCATTTCTTGGATTCGTTTTTCCAAGACTTCGAGACGTTCTTCTCTTTGAGATCCCCCAACAATTTCTCCAATTCCCGGAAAGAGGATATCCATTGCCCTAACGGTTTTTTCGTCTTCATTTCTCCGCATGTAAAATGCCTTAATGTTAGCAGGATAGTCAAATAGGATGACAGGGCATTTGAAGTGTTTTTCAACTAAATAGCGTTCATGCTCGCTTTGAAGATCAACTCCCCATTCATTAATTAAGAATTGAAATTTTTTCTTTTTGTTAGGTTTTGAATTTCTCAAAATCTCATAAGCTTCTGTGTAGCTTACTCGTTTAAAATCATTTTCAATTACGAATTTTATTTTTTCGATTAGCCGCATTGGACTTCGTTCTGCCTGGGGTTTGCTTTGGTCTTCCTTTGCTAGACGTTCATCAAGAAATTCAAGATCTTCTGCACAATCTTTTAAAACCTCTTTAAGCACATAAGTGATGAATTTTTCTGCCAAATTCATATTGTCTGTCAGATCGTAAAAAGCCATTTCAGGCTCTATCATCCAAAACTCTGCAAGGTGTCGTGTAGTATTGGAGTTTTCAGCACGAAAGGTAGGGCCAAAAGTATATACTTCTCCAAGTCCTAATGCATAAGATTCTGCTTCCAATTGTCCCGAAACGGTAAGATTGGTTTCTTTACCAAAAAAGTCCTTTTTATAGTCAGGATTACCTTCTTCATTGAGGGGCGGATTTTTTATATCTAGCGTACTGACACGAAACATTTCTCCGGCACCTTCTGCATCACTCCCAGTAATGATAGGCGTATTGACGTAATAAAATCCTTCTTGTTGAAAAAACTTATGTACTGCAAAAGATAATGCCGAGCGTACTCTCATGACTGCAGCAAAAGTTGTAGTTCGGATTCTCAAATGTGCCTTTTCTCGTAAAAATTCAAGGCTATGTTTTTTGGGTTGAATGGGATATTTTTCAGGATCAGAGTCCCCTAGAACACGAATTTTTTCTACTTGAAGTTCTACTTTTTGCCCTTCTCCTTGACTTTCAACCAAAGTGCCTTCTAGGTGTAATGCAGCCCCTGTTGTAATTCGTTTCAGCAGAGTGTCTTCAAGCTGTTCAAAGGAAACTACACATTGTAGATTTTTCAAAGAAGAACCGTCATTGAGTGCGATAAATCGGTTGGCTCGAAATGTTTTTACCCATCCTTGTACCGCATAAGATTGGTCTAGTTCCGAAGTTTCTAAAAGGGTTTTGATTTTCGCTGCTTTCATTCCAGTATTTTAAATGTTTGTACGGCGCCACAAAGATAAGTTTATTTCATCAAGTTTTGCCTTCGCCTAGATTCCAAGTTTAATCTAAAATCTCCAGTTTAGGTTTTTTTAAGACCCTATCATTGCTTATTGAATCTTCAAGAGAGATCAGTAGTGAGGGGAGCAAAATAAGATTGGCAAGCATAGCCATCATCAGGGTGACTGCTACGAGTCCACCTAAGGCTTGTGTCCCGCCAAAATTAGAGGACATAAAGATGGAAAAGCCAAAAAATAATACCACAGAAGTGTAAAACATACTGATTCCTGTTTCTCTTAAGGCTACAAAGACGGCCCTCTTGATTTTCCAACCGTTTGCAATGAGTTCTTGACGGTATTTGGCTAGAAAATGAATGGTATCATCTACCGAAATTCCAAAAGCGATACTAAAAACAAGAATAGTCGAAGGTTTCAAAGGGATTCCCGTAAAGCCCATTACACCTGCTGTGATGATCAGCGGAAGTATGTTCGGAATCAGAGAAATCAAAATCATTTTGAATGATCGGAAAAGGAATGCCATAAAGAGTGCAATCAATAAAATTGCCAAACTCAAGGAAAGAATCAGGTTGTTGATTAGGTATTTGGTTCCCTTTAGAAAAAGCAATGATTTCCCAGTTATATTTACACCATAACGTTCTTCAGGGAAAATTTTGGCAATGGATTCCTTCAAATCATTTTCGATTTCTTCCATACGTGAAGTTTTGATGTCTTTCATGTAGGTCGTGATTCTGCCGTATTGTCCTGTACTGTCCACATATCCATTGAGCAATTGACTATCGCCATTGGAACTATTCAGATAAGGATAGATAAAACTGTTTTCTTGTGAGGTGGGAAGTGTAAAATAATTGGGATTGCCATTGTAATAGGCTTGTTTAGCGTATTTTACAGCATTGACAACTGAAAGTGGAGGTGCCAATTCAGGAATTTCAGCAATGGTTTCTTGAAGCTGATTCATGCGCTTCAAAGTGGCAGGCTTTACGATTCCATTTTCCCGTTTACTATCGATCCAGATTTCCAAGGGTACAATACCGTTAAAATTGGCATCAAAAAAGAGAATGTCTTTAAAAAAAGGAGCACTTTTGGGCATGTCTTCTATCAAACTACCAGAAATTTTCATTTGATAAATCCCTGTTATCCCAATAATTAAACCAAAAAGAGCCACCAAATACACATTCACTCTTTTATTTCGCACCGTTTTCTCCATCCAAGTGACAAAAAAGTCTACCGTTTTATTCTTCAAGTGTTTCAGGTGCTTTTTGTTGGGGCGTTCCATAAAGCTGTAGGTGATGGGAATAATCAAAAGAGAGAGTAAGAAAATAGCAATTATATTAATAGAAGCTACTACTCCAAATTCTTTTAAGATTTTACTATTGGTTAAAATAAAAGTAGCAAAACCCGAAGCCGTTGTCAAATTGGTCATCAATGTTGCATTCCCAATCTTTGCAATAACCCGTTGCAATGATTTGGCTTGGTTTCTATGTTTTGCAATTTCTTGTTGGTATTTGTTGATTAAAAAAATGCAATTTGGAACGCCAATTACAATAATTAATGGTGGAATTAATGCAGTAAGGACAGTAATTTCATAGCCTAACCAACCCAAAATTCCAAAAGCCCACATTACCCCAATAGCTACCACGATAAGGGAGATGAAAGTGGCTCTGAAAGAACGAAAAAATAAGAAAAAAATCAAGGAGGTAATGAAGGTTGCTCCCAGGACAAATAGTCCGATTTCATCCACTATATTCTGTGCATTTAGCGTCCGGATATAGGGCATTCCTGAAACCCGAATGTCGCTAGCTTGCGCTTCTTCGTAGTTTTGGATTAGGGGAATAAAAATATCATAAATAAAATCCTTTCGTTTTGCCGTGTTGACAATCTTAGGATCCATATAAATGACAGAACGTATGGTATTTGTGGTTTTTTCAAATAGTAAATTTTCGTAAAAGGGTAGCTCTAAATAGAGTTTTTCTTTAAATTTTTCTGGTGTTTTACTGTCGGGAGGTAGTTGGTTAGAGACCTCATTTAGAACAAAATTTTTATTCTTATCATCCTTTATAAGTTCTTGGACATTCTCAGTAGAAAGGACAAAATTGATCTCTGAAAAACTTTGAATTTTTTCGTTAAGCGCTTTCCAGGCCTTCCGTTTGGCAGCCGTATAAAAGCTGCTATCTTGAACTGCGATTACGATAACGTTACCCTCCTCACCAAAAGTTTTGATAAACGACTGGTAAAGTATATTTTCAGGATGGTTGTCAGGAAGTAAGTTGGCCTCGGTAAAGGTGAACTGCATGTTTTTCCACTGGGTTGACCAATACCCGGTAAGTAAGACAATACCTAGTAGAATAAGAAACCGGTTTCTTAATATCAGCCGAGCTACGAGGCTCCAAATATTTCCTTTTACATTTCTTCTCATTCGAGCCTCATCCTTAGCAAAAAAATGCTTTGCGAATTATACCGTTAAGATTTCTTTTTCCTTCAGAATAAAAAGTTGTTCTGCTTTATTGATATAATCATCGGTAAGATTTTGAACATCGATTTCAAAATTCTTTTGTATGTCTTCGGAAGCATCTGATTTTTTGATTTCCGTATTGGCGTCTTTTCTTGCTGTACGAATGGAAATTTTAGCGTTTTCAGATTCGGCTTTTGCAAGTTTGGCCAATTCTTTTCTACGCTCTTCTGTGAGCGCCGGAATATTGATGATGATGGACTCTCCGTTGTTCATGGGATTAAAGCCCAGATTTGCAATTAAAATTGCTTTTTCAATATCTGCCAACATAGGTTTTTCCCAAGGTTGTACCGTAAGAGTTCTCCCATCTGGAGAATTGATGTTCGCTACTTGAGACAAAGGGGTAGGGCTGCCGTAGTAGTCCACCTTTACTCCAGAGAGCATGATAGGGTTTGCTTTTCCAGCACGTATGTTCAGCAGTTCTTTTTCTAAATGCTGGATAGCGGATTCCATACTTTCTTTGGCAGTATCAACGATAAATTGCATTTCTTCTTCCATGTCTAATAAATTTATAAATCTACTCGAGTTCCAATATTTTCGCCTTTAACCACATTGAAAAAGTTTCCGGGGGTATTCATATCAAATACAATGATGGGTAACTTATTTTCTTGACTCAGTGTGAAGGCAGTAGTATCCATTACTTTGATCCCTTTTTTAAGTACTTCGTCGAATGAGAGGTTGTCAAATTTGGTTGCTTTGATATTTTTTTCAGGATCTTCTGTATAAATCCCATCCACTCGGGTACCTTTTAAAATCACATCTGCATTGATTTCAATAGCTCTGAGAACTGCTGCAGAGTCTGTCGTAAAAAACGGGTTTCCCGTTCCAGATCCAAAAATGACCACCCTTCCTTTTTCCAAGTGTCGGGTAGCTTTCCTTTTGATAAAGGGCTCTGCAATGGCTTCAATTTTTATGGCAGTTTGCAAGCGTGTGGGGACTTGGTTGTTTTCCAATGCACTTTGCAAAGCCAAGCCATTAATCACAGTTGCCAACATTCCCATATAATCCGCCTGAACACGATCCATTCCTTTGCTCGCACCTGAGATACCACGGAAAATATTCCCCCCCCCTATGACAATTGCTATTTCAATATTTTCGTCAAAGACTTTTTTGATTTCTTTTGCATAGCTGTCAATGCGCTCAGGATCAATGCCATGGCTTTGACTTCCCATTAGGGCCTCACCACTTAGTTTTAATAGAATTCTTTGGTATTTCATTTAGAGAAAGGTGTATTTACAAATATAAAAATTAAAGCAGAATTTTTTCTGATTGAAGGTCACATTCTTTTATTCGTTTTGTGAAAGCCTTCAAAGGATTTATTTAAAGAGCTTTAAGACTTAAATCCATACTTTTTGCGTCGTAAGTCAATGCTCCCAAGGAGAGGTAATTGACACCGGTTACTGCATATTGCTCAAGGTTTTTTTCGGTAATGTTTCCTGAAGCCTCGGTGTCTTTTTTTCCATCAATTAGGGCAACTGCTTTTTTAAGTTCTTCGGGACTGAAATTGTCCAGAAGGATTCTGTTTACACATGGAAATGGAAGTGCCGCTTTAATTTCTTCTTGATTTCTACATTCTACAATAACGTCTAGAGGAGTTCCCAATCGATCCAAGTAGATTGTAGTTTTTTGAAGTGCTTGTGAGACGCCTCCACAATAATCGATGTGGTTATCTTTAATCATAATGGCATCAAAAAGTCCCATTCGATGGTTGCTCCCTCCACCAATTTGTACTGCCCATTTTTCAGGATATCTAAAATTAGGACTGGTTTTTCGCGTATCTAAAAGTGTACAAGAAGTGTGTTTTATCTTCTGATTCAACCGATGTGTTAAGGTTGCGATACCACTCATACGTTGCATCGTGTTTAAAACCAGTCGTTCTGTGGATAAAATGGATTGTGTAGGGCCGTGAACACGAAAAGCAAGATCTCCTTTTTTGACTAGGCTGCCTTCTTTTAGCAAAAGTTCTACTTGAAGTTGAGAATCATATCTAGAAAAAATAAGTTGTGCAAGGGTGAGCCCAGCAATACGACCATTTTGCTTTACTAAAAGTTGTGCTGTACTTTGGCTTTGAGGATCTATACACGATAAGGTGCTGTGGTCTCCTTCGCCCAGATCTTCTGCCAAGGCTTGATCGATAAAAAAGTCAATCTGTTTTGTATAGCGATTTAAAAAATTTTCAGGCATAGTCGTGATTGTAAAAAACACCTCTGTTTTCCTTGATTTCTTGGGATTGTTTTGTGATCAAATAGGCAATACTAACCAGATTTCGCAATTCACAAAGACCATTGGTCAATTCATTTTGATGGTACAACTGTTGCACTTTCCCGTAAATATCGTTAATTTTTTCTTCTGCCTGTTTTAGGCTTTTGTTTGTTTTGAAAATCCCAACCGAATCTGTCATTATTTCTTGCAATTTTTCCCTTAGAGTTTGAACATCTTCGAGGGTATTGTTTTTTGAATATCCTTCACCATCCCACTCGGGTAGAGCTTTGTAAAAAGCGTTGTCGGGTAACGGTTTTTGTAGTGATTTCAAACAGTCCATTGCGGCCCTATGAGCAAAGACAAGTGCTTCCAAAAGAGAATTGGAGGCAAGACGATTGGCTCCGTGTAAGCCTGTGGCACTGCACTCTCCAATGGCATAGAGTCCTTTTAATTGCGACTCGCTGTACTGATTAACTTTTATTCCACCACAAAAATAATGTGCTGCAGGAACTACAGGAATAGGATCCTGGGGCAATTGTATGCCTATTGACGAGCACGTTTTATATATGTTTGGGAAGCGGGATTTCCAAATTGTTTTGGGAATGGAAGAACCGTCTAGCCAAACAAATTTTTCTTTTTGCTTTTGGATTTGTTTTTGAATACCTCGTGCTACTATATCTCTCGGTGCAAGTGCACCTCTAGGATCTTCATTTAACAAAAACTCTTCATGTTGAGTGTTGTGTAATTTTCCCCCTGCACCTCGAACGGCCTCTGTTATCAAGAATACATTGCCATTTACTTTGTCTCGCAAAGCGGTAGGGTGAAATTGTACAAAAGGTAGTCCCTCCAATTGTACTTTGGCACGGTATGCGGCTCCCAATCCGTCTCCAGTAGCAATACTGGGATTGGTAGAATAGGCATACAGACTCCCAGCACCTCCAGTTGAAAGTACTGTAATTTTAGAGCTTATTTTTATGATTTTCTCTTCCTCTTGAGAAATCACATAAGCACCATAGCAACGGTTTCCTTTTGTTTTAGAATGATGGTCTGTGATTAAATCTACGAGGGTATGATTTTCTAAAATGGTGATGTTTGGAAAAGTCTTGACTTTAGCAGTAAGTACTTCCTGAATTTGTTTTCCTGTTTGGTCTTTGTAATGCACGATTCTGTTTTCAGAATGACCTCCTTCCATAGCCAAATGAAGCTTTTCTTTTTTTTTGTCAAAAGCAGTACCCCATTTGATGAGTTCATCAAGGCGAAGATTTGCTTCTTCTACTACGAATTTTACAACATCTGGATCACAGCCTTCATCTCCAGCAAGTAGAGTATCTTTAATATGTTTTTCAGTAGAATCTTTTTTTAAGTTGCGAACTACTGCAATTCCTCCTTGGGCATATCGGGTATTTCCCTCGTTTATGTCATTTTTAGAAATGAGGGTGATTGTGCATTTTGAATTTTCTTCTGCCACTTTTATGGCAAAGGTCAAACCTGAGATTCCCGTACCAATAACAAGAAGGTCTTGCACCATGATTAGCTCAATTTTAACATACGTTCTATGGGGAGTCTTGCGGCGTCCATCAGTTCTGTGTCCATTTCGATTTCCGGGGTTCCTTCTAACAAACAACGATACAGTTTTTCAAGGGTATTTAGCTTCATAAAAGCACATTCACTGCAGGCACAACTGTCGTCCTCTACTGGGGCGGGAATAAAGGTTTTTTCTGGACAACGTTTTTGCATCTCATGTAGAATCCCAGCTTCTGTAGCCACTATGTAGTCTTGAGCACTGTCTTTTTGAACAAAGGCTAATAGTCCAGATGTACTTCCAATATAATGTGCAATTTCCAGTACTGGAGATTCACTCTCTGGATGCGCAATGAATTTTGCCTTGGGATAAGATTTGGTAAGAGAAACTATCTTTTCAAAAGAAAATGCTTCATGTACGATACAAGATCCCTCCCACAAAATCATTTTACGGCCTGTTTTCTTATTGAGGTAGGCTCCCAAATTCTTGTCTGGAGCAAAAATAATTTCTTGGTCTTTTGGAATGCTTTCAATTATTTTTTCTGCATTAGTCGAGGTGCAAACCAAATCACTAAGTGTTTTTATTTCTGCAGAACAATTGATGTAAGAAACCACTATCGCATTGGGATGTTTTGATTTAAATGCGGCAAAATCTTCTGGAGGACAGGAGTCTGCTAGAGAACAACCCGCTTTTAAATCAGGAAGTAATACCTTCTTGGTAGGATTAATGATTTTTGCAGTTTCTGCCATAAAATGAACCCCTGCAAAAACAATAATATCGTGATCCACTTTTGCAGCTTGTTGAGCAAGAAATAAACTGTCTCCTAAATAATCTGCAACATCTTGTATGGCTTCTTCTTGGTAGTAATGAGCAAGAATCACTGCATTTTTCTCTACTTTGAGTTTTTGAATTTCTTCTTTGAGATTCGTGTTGGATCTAGGAGGATTTTTCAGGGTATTTTCTACACTTTTCATTTGATTTTATTGAGGTTAGGAGGTTAATTCCACTCTTTTAATGTTTTTGTTAGAATCGATGTCCACTACACTTTTCATGGTATAAGCGTTTGATAGTGTAAAGTTTCCGCTTTGTGTTCTTTTAAGTGCCGAAAGATAGGCACCTGATTCCAATTTTCTCCCAAAATCGTTTGCTAAACTTCGGATGTAGGTTCCCTTGCTGCATTGAACTAAAAAATCAATATCTGGAAGCGCGATTTTTTGAACTTCAAATTTTGAAATTTGTACGATACGCGCTTTTAAATCGACAGATTTTCCCTCTCTGGCAAATTCGTAAAGTCGTTTTCCGTCTTTTTTTAAAGCAGAATACAAGGGGGGGTATTGTTCAATTGATCCAGTAAATGCCAGGGCAGCTTCCTGAATTAAATTTTCATTAATATGCTTTGTAGAAAAAACTGCATTAATTTCTGTTTCCAGATCGTAAGAAGGAGTAGTGGCTCCCAATTTAAAGGTTCCTTCATATGTTTTTTCCTCTTTTTGAAAAGCGTCAATAGATTTAGTTTTTTTTCCAGTACAGATAATCAAAAGACCAGTGGCTAAAGGGTCTAAAGTACCAGCGTGACCAACTTTCAACTTTTTTAAACCGGTTTCGTTTTTGAGAAACCAACGGATTTTATTGACTACCTGAAATGAGGTCCAACCAAGTGGCTTATCAATCGGAAAAACCTGACCTTCTAGAAGGGTTTCGGCTTGAAAATGTTGTTTAAAAAAATCCATATACGATTGTTGAAAAACCTACTATCAGGCAATAATAGCTGAAATATTTCAGCTGACTTTTCTTCACCAGTACAATCATCCACCTGCAAGCCAAAATTCCACTAAAAAAAGCAGCTGTAAAGCCTAAAATTAATTGCAGCATATTTGTATTTTCTGGCACTCCTTGCATGTCGATAAGCGTTTTTGCCATACTGCCAAAAATCAAGGGCAGTACCATAAGAAAAGAAAAACGTGCTGCTTTTTGTCTATCAATGCCTAATAATACGGCACTTGCGATTGTAGATCCACTGCGGGAGATACCAGGTAGAATAGCAACAGCTTGGACGACACCCAACACGAATGCATTGGAGTAGGAAACTTTTTTTTCAGTGTGTGTAGCCCGATCGGCTAAAAAAAGAAATATGGAAGTGATTAGCAACATGGTACCTACCAAAATCAAGTTTTGGGAAAATAAAGCTTCGATTTGATCCTGTAAAAACAGTCCTACAAGAGCGGCAGGAATCATAGAGATTATGATTTTTAAAGAGAAACGCATGTCATCATTCCACTTTAATTGAAACAATCCTTTCAAAATTTCAATAATTTCGTTTTTAAAGACAACCATAGTGCTCAATGCTGTTCCAAAATGCAAAACAAGAGTAAGAAATAAACTTTCCTGTCCTATGGTTTCGTTACCAAAAAGAGCCTTCCCAATTTCTAAATGACCACTAGAGGATATGGGCAAAAATTCTGTGAGACCTTGTATGATTCCAAGTATAATAACTTCAATAAAATTCATTTCTTTGATGTAGGTTTGGTCAGTATGGAATACATTGCTACGCCAAATCCTATAAGAACCATGGTAGGTGCCAAACGAATCCTTCTAAAATTAAAAATTTCTTCATTGAAATAATTGGGATCTTCACTGCCTCCACCAGTCATCAAAATAAAACCAATGGCTATCAACATTAAAGCAATAAACAGAAAACGATAGTTCCTTTTTTCAAACAAAAACTTCTTGGTAGGAGTGTTTTTTTTCATAATCTAGATTTAATAAACAGCGTCGGTTTTAAGATTTAGATAGCGTTGTGTCGCAAAGAAAGTACTCAATCCTGTAATACTTATTCCCAAGAGAAAGACACCTCCAAAAACTATAATCAACTCAAAAGTTTGATCCCACATACCCAATTCGGGGAAACGTTGATTTACCTCCCAAAGCAAAAGGCTCAGACCAAATACGGCAAGTAAAGAACTGATAATTCCCAACCGTAAATGACTCCAAATAAAAGGTTTGCGGATAAAAGATTTTGTGGCACCTACTAGCTGCATAGTTTTGATGACAAAGCGTTTGGAGTAAATAGAAAGTCTTATGGAGCTATTGATTAAAAGAAGTGCAATAATTACAAAAAGGATAGTACAAAGTAGAAGGACAAATGAAATTCTCTGAATATTTTCGTCTAAAAGGGTTACTAAAGGCTGATCGTAAACTACTTCCTCCACAAAACTCTCAGATTCAATTTCTTTTTGGGTTTGGGTTAAACTAATTGTGTTGACAAATGCGGCATTAAAATAAATATCTACAGAGTTTAACAAGGGGTTATATCCTAAAAATTCTACAAAGTCCTCTCCAATATCCCTGGCATATTGCGCAGCTGCTTCCTCTTTTGGAGTGAAATTTACTTTTTTGGTTGCGGGATCTAATTGAATTTTCTTTTGTAATTGAGTGACCTCAATGTCTTTGGCACTGTCCTTTACATAAACAGTCATGACAATTTGTTCTTTAAAATGGGAAGCTACATTTTTAGTATTGAGTAAAAAAAGCCCTAAAACCCCCAAGAAAAAAAGGACTACTGTGATGCTTACCACTACAGAGACATAACTGTTGAGCACCCTTGTTTTTTGATATTTGTCGTAAAATCTTTTAGCCACGGACATAGTTTTTGTAAAAATAGAAAGAAATATAAGATTTGGACTGGGATAAAATATTCTTTTAGCTTTTTGACATTCAAGCAATAAGCGTATTTTTGTGCCTTTCAAAAGAACAACTCAGAAAACTGTGGGATACGACTTTAATCAAATAGAAAAGAAATGGCGCGCCTATTGGGCGAAAAATCAAACTTTTAAAGCCCATAATCGTTCTGAAAAACCCAAATATTACATTTTGGATATGTTTCCTTATCCTTCTGGCGCAGGTTTGCATGTAGGTCATCCTTTGGGTTATATTGCCAGTGATATTTATGCCCGTTATAAAAGACACCAAGGGTTTAATGTCTTACATCCTCAAGGTTATGATTCTTTTGGTTTACCTGCTGAACAGTACGCCATACAAACGGGTCAACATCCCGCAAAGACAACCCAAGAAAACATTGCGCGATACCGAGATCAGCTTGATCAAATGGGTTTTTCTTTTGATTGGAGTAGAGAAGTGCGAACCTCAAGCCCAGATTTTTATAAATGGACACAGTGGATTTTTCTGCTTCTTTTTGACCATTATTATTGTAACGATACCGACAAAGCTTTACCTATTTCCAGCTTGGTAGCCCGTTTTCAAACTGAGGGAAACGTCAATCTCAATGCTGTTTGTAGCCCTGGAATAGAATCCTTCAATGCCGCACAATGGAACGGTTTTGATGAGAGAGAAAAAGCAGAAATTTTATTGGGCTATCGCTTGACTTATTTATCCGATACAGAGGTCAACTGGTGCGCCGAACTGGGGACGGTTTTGGCCAATGATGAAATTATCAATGGTGTATCTGAGCGCGGAGGATATCCTGTTACAAAAAAGAAGATGAAGCAATGGAGCATGCGTATTGGAGCCTATGCAGAACGTTTGCTGAGAGGATTGGATGACCTCGATTGGTCTGAGTCTTTGAAAGAAATGCAACGCAATTGGATCGGAAAATCCATTGGGGCAAAAGTTTTTTTTCAAATTGAAGGACACGAGGAAAAAATTGAAGTTTTTACTACACGTCCTGACACTTTGTTTGGCGTGACTTTTATGACCCTTGCGCCCGAGTTGGAGTTGGTGCAAAAAATCACTCATCCTAATTTTAAAGCAGAGGTGGATGCGTATATCGCTGAAACCCAACAACGGACTCAACGTGAGCGTATGGCTGATGTTAAAAACAGTACTGGAGTCTTTACAGGAAGTTATGTACTTCATCCGTTTGATGGCAGTAGAATTCCTATTTGGATAGGTGATTATGTCCTTGCAGATTATGGAACAGGTGCTGTTATGGCAGTTCCTTGTGGAGATCAGAGAGATTATGATTTTGCAAAACATTTTGACATTCCTATCAAAAACATTTTTAAGGACGTTTCTATCGAAAAAGAAGCCTTTACGGATAAAGAGCACACAACGATCGATAATTCTAGCTTTTTAACGGGTTTATCCTATGAAAAAGCCATGACTAGGGTTATTGAAGCCTTGGAAGAAAAAGGCTGTGGTACCGGAACGATAAATTACCGATTACGCGATGCTATTTTTAGCAGACAGCGATATTGGGGAGAGCCCATTCCGATGTATTACAAAGATGGAATCCCTCAGGCGCTGACTTTGGAGGACTTACCCTTGGAACTCCCAGAAGTAGCAAATTATTTACCCACCCCCGAAGGTGCTCCTCCGCTAGGCAATGCGCATGAATGGGCTTGGGATACAAAAAGCAATAAGGTAGTAGAGAATAAAAAAATTGACCATCAAAACGTATTTCCTTTAGAGTTAAACACCATGCCAGGTTGGGCAGGGAGTTCTTGGTATTTTTATCGGTATATGGATGCCCAAAATTCAGGGGCTTTTGTTGGGAAAGAAGCGATGGAATATTGGCGGGACGTAGATTTGTATTTAGGAGGAAGTGAACACGCTACAGGACACTTGTTGTATTCCCGTTTTTGGCAAAAATTTCTCTTTGATCTTGGATTATTACCTGTAGAAGAATATGCTCAAAAATTGATCAATCAAGGAATGATCTTAGGAACTTCTGCTTTTATCTATAGAAAACCAGGAACACAAACTTATATATCCAAAGACCTCTTGAGTTCTCAAGAAGAGATGGAGCCTATTCGTGTGGATGTAAATCTGGTCAACGCCTCTGACGAATTGGATATTGAGGGGTTGAGAAAATGGCAAAGTCAGTTTGAATCTGCTGAATTTGAAATGCATCAAGGGGTTTTTAAAGTAGGGCGAGAGGTAGAAAAAATGTCCAAGTCCAAGTACAATGTGGTCAATCCTGACGAAATATGTGAGCAATATGGGGCAGATACTCTCCGAATGTATGAAATGTTTTTAGGACCTATAGAGCAGGCCAAGCCTTGGAACACAGCAGGAATTTCGGGAGTACATAATTTTTTAAAGAAATACTGGCGTTTGTTTTTCAGAGACGACGAATGGATCGTTACAGATGAAGCACCTGGGAAAAAAGAATTGAAAATACTCCATGAAACCATTAAAAAAGTAACTATGGATATTGAAAGTTTTTCTTTCAATACCTGTGTGAGTTCTTTTATGATTTGTGTAAATGAGTTGACTAGTCTCGATTGTCATAGCAGGGAAATTCTTTCTCCATTGACGTTATTATTGTCTCCTTTTGCTCCGCATCTTGCTGAAGAAATGTGGGAGAAATTAGGAAACCCTTCCACCTTGGTGGATCATCCTTATCCTGTGGTCAACGAATCCTATCTTATCGAAGACACAAAAAACTATCCTGTTTCTTTCAATGGAAAAATGCGATTTACAATCCCACTTGCATTGAGTTTAGATCAGGAAGAAATTAAAAAAGCAGTCTTGGAAGACGAAAGAACTGTGGACTACCTTCAAGGAAAAGTACCTAAAAAATGGATTGTTGTTCCCAACAAAATCATCAATATCGTTTTCTAAGTGAGAGCAATCCTTTGTAAGGGTTTGCTTTCCCAAATTTTCTAATTGATCACGAGCATATTTAATTTAAGTTAAAATCAATTAGAAACAGAACCAATTCAGCGGTTTGATTTATTTTTGTAAAAAAAAGACATGGGAAGTTATTATTTGCTGATTATTTTAATTTCACTTGCCAGTATGTGGGTAAGCAATACCCTAAAGCGCAAGTTTAAAACGTATTCCAAGTTGCAACTCCGCAATGGGATGTCGGGAAAAGAAATTGCAGAACAAATGCTAGCAGATCATGGTATCAGAGATGTGGAGGTAATTTCTGTTCGGGGATCTCTCACAGACCATTACAATCCACAAAAGAAAACCATAAATCTGAGTGAATCTGTTTATAATGAACGCAATGCTGCAGCAGCAGCGGTAGCTGCACATGAGTGCGGTCATGCGGTTCAACATGCTCGCAGCTACCAATGGCTTCAGTTGCGCTCTTCTTTGGTTCCGATTGTGGGAGTAGCCTCAAATTTGTCAATGATCGTCATAATTGGAGGGTTGGTTTTAATGCAAGTCATTCCTTTTGGTTTTGAAATTGCAGCTGCGGGAGTAGGCTTATTTGCCATGGGAACCCTTTTTAGTTTTGTTACTTTACCTGTAGAGTATGATGCTAGTGATCGAGCTTTGGAATGGCTTCAGCGTAAAAATATGGTCTCACGTGAGGAGCTGGCAGGTGCTAAAGATGCTTTGAAATGGGCGGCAAGAACTTATGTCGTTGCTGCGTTGTCTTCTTTGGCAACCTTAGCGTATTTTGCTTTTCAAGTCTTTGGAGGACGCAGAAATTAATTAAAGTGCAATTTGCCGATTCATTTGTTCCTGAAGGGATATGAAGGTCTCCGTTCGTGAAACCCCTTCCACAGATTGTATTTTTTTGTTGAGTAATTCCATCAAATGTTCATTATCACGACATAAAAGCTTTGCGAAAATGCTCCAGTTTCCAGTAGTATAATGACATTCAATCACTTCCGGAATATTTTTCAACTGTTTTACAGCTTCAGGATTGCGCATGGCTTTGTCCAAGTAAATGCCAATAAAGGCTACCGTTTTATACCCTAATATTCTGGGGTTTAAGATGATTTGTGAGCCAGAAATGACGTCCGCTTTTTCAAGCTTTTTCAAGCGTTGGTGAACCGCAGCACCAGAAATGCCACTAGCTTTTGCAATGATCTGAATCGGAGTTCGTGCATCCTGTAATAATTGCTTTAGTATAATCTTATCAATTCCGTCAATGGTCACGGTTTGCTGTGCTATTTTCATAAAAAAGTGCCTATTATCAACAGTTATTTCAAAATTATTAAATAATTTTAATTAAAAATGTAATATTAAGGTAAATTAATACTTATTATTTAAATGATGGGTTAATGAAATTAAAAAATAGAATGAGACTTTTCGGGAGCATCTTTATGCTTATTTCTATCCTATTGGGAGCATTTGCAAGTCATTATTTGGAACGATTTTTAACCTCTGAATCCCTATCTAGTTTTCAGGTGGGTATTCGCTATTTAACCTATCACGGTTTAGCTCTTTTGTTGTTTTCTAGTTTTGATTTTTTTACTGATCGAGAAAAAAAGATTTTTTCTACGTTGATCATATTGGGAAGCATACTTTTTTCAGGAAGTATTTTTATTTTAAGTTTTAAGTCAGTTTTGACTTTTTCAGTAGCTACATTGGGTCCTGTCACACCGCTTGGTGGTGGAATTTTAATTTTGGGATGGTGTTATAGTGTCTTGTGTTTTTTAAAAAGAACTTAGGTCTTATTGACTTTCATTACATACTGTTCAATAGCCATAGTCATAGAGGGTGTATTTGGAGTAGGTGCTTTGATTTGCACTTTGAGACCCGCATCCTCAGCCGCTTTAATAGTAGAATTACCATAAACAGCAATTCGGGTATTATTTTGTTTAAAATCGGGAAAGTTTTTAAATAAAGATTCGATACCAGAGGGGCTAAAAAAGGCAAGGACATCGTAGTATACATCTCTTAGGTCTGACAAATCACTTACCACCGTTTTATATAAAATGGCGCGTTTCCAGTTGAGGTTCAATTTATTGAGAAAGTCAGGGACATCTTGTTTGAGAATATCAGAGGTTGGAAAAAGGAAAGTTTCTTTTTCAAATTTCTTAAACACACTTTCGAGATCACCAATTTTCCCTTCTCCTACATAAACTTTTCTTTTTCTATACACCACGTATTTTTGAAGATAATAGGCCACCGCTTCGGACAAACAAAAGTATTTTGTACTGTCAGGAACGGTAAAACGCATTTCTTTGCAAAGTCTAAAATAATGATCCACCGCATTGCGACTTGTCAATACCACATTGTCGAAGTTGTTAAAATCAATTTTTTGTTGCCGCACTTCCTTAGCATCTACTCCTTCTACGTGAATAAATGGTCTAAAATGGACTGTTAGTTTGAGCTTTTCTTGTAGTCTGATATAGGGAGACTTCTCCGATGAAGGCTCAGGTTGTGAGACTAAAATTGTTTTCACTTTCATAATCATTCGAATTACAATCTCGGTTCTATGGTAAAAATATAGAACCAATACCATGGAATTAATTTTAGGGTGCAAAGATAAAGAATTATATATAGAACATCTTTAGGTCGAGATTGAAAAAGAGAAAATAAAATTCGAAATTGATAGAAGCACCAGCCTCCTCCCACTAGAATAAAAATCCCAAGAAATAGCTCGAGGGAAATAGGAGAGAAATAACTTACAAGTAAAAAAAGAAACAGAGTGAGGGCAAATTGTATATGATGAGAAAAACTCTTAAATAATAAGGGTTTCAAAGCTCTCAATAGGCCCATCTGTTTCATTGTAAACCAAACCAATAAATAACGAATACTAATGAACACCAGTAACATTAGAAAGAGGTAATAATATTCAAATGAAAATTGAATACTATTAAAATTGAATTTGGACAGAGAGAGAAAAAAAAGGCATAAAGTTTTGATTAAAATTAAAAAGCTGAGTAGGTTGAAAGGACTCAAAAAATTTAGATTTTTATCGTTGTTATATTTACTTACATAAATATCTGAAGCATAAAATTTCAGCAATCTTTTTGTTCGTGTAGGATCAAATTGAAAAAGTGCAAATACCAATATTAAGTTGACAAAAAAAACCAAACTGATCCAGTCCTGATTGGTACTATTTCTAAAAATCCACTCTCCCATAATTCAAATTTACTTCATTTTAAAAAATTATTGTGACATCGGATACGATATGTGCTTTTACATTTGCTACTTTTATACCCTGTCGATGGAAAAAACACTTGTCATCATACCGACCTATAACGAAATTGAAAATATAGAGGCAATTATCAGTGCCGTTTTTCAATCTGCGCTTCAGGTGGATATACTCGTTGTAGATGATCAATCCCCTGACGGAACAGGAGCCATGGTAAAAAAACTCATGAAGGTCTATCCTGAAAATTTATTTTTGGAATCCAGAACTCAAAAAGGGGGTTTAGGCGCAGCTTATGTCCATGGTTTTTTCTGGGCTTTGCGACGCCAGTACGAGTATATTTTTGAGATGGATGCTGATTTTTCACACAATCCAAAAGAATTGAAACCGATGCATGAACTCCTTAGAAATGACGCCGATATAGTTGTAGGCTCTCGATATGTAAAAGGGGTGAATGTTGTAAACTGGCCTCTGAGTAGGGTGCTTTTATCCTATTTTGCTTCGGTTTATGTGCGAATGGTCACTGGAATGCCAGTAAATGATGCAACGGCAGGTTTTGTAGGCTATAAACGCAATGTGTTGGAAGCAATAGATTTGGACAATATCAAATTTGTAGGTTACGCATTTCAGATCGAATTGAAATATAAAGGGTGGATTAAAAAGTACCGCATTAAAGAGCATCCCATTATTTTTGTCAACAGAGAACTGGGATATTCCAAGATGAACGGAAGCATAATTTGGGAGGCACTTTTGGGTGTTTTATTTTTGCGTATTAACAAGAAACGTTTTGAATAAAAAACAATGAAAGGATTAAAAATCAGCAACGCAAAAATTGTCAATGAAGGAACTATTGAACAAAAAGACATATTGATCATTGGAAATCGCATTTCCAAGATTGGAAATCACCTGGAAGTTTCAGAGGATATTGAAGTTTTTGACGCTAGTGGTAAGTATATTATTCCTGGACTGATTGACGATCAAGTGCATTTTAGAGAGCCCGGACTCACACACAAGGCCACAATCGAATCAGAATCAAAGGCGGCTTTAGCAGGAGGAATTACTTCTTTTTTGGAAATGCCAAATACCAACCCACAAACCACCACTTTAGAAGAATGGGAAGCCAAAAACGAAAGAGCAGCCCAAACTTCTTATGCCAATTATGGATTTATGTTTGGTGGAACCAATGACAATTTAGATCAAATTTTAGCTTTAGACTCCAAACGCGTTCCCGCCCTCAAATTGTTTTTAGGCTCTTCCACTGGAAACATGTTGGTTGACGACCCCGATGTTTTGAGAAATATTTTTAGAAATACGAATTTAGTGATTGCTGTACACTGCGAAGATGAAGCTACAATTAAAGAAAATCTAAAATTAGCTCAATCACAGTATGGAGAGGCAATACCTATCGATCAACACCCAATCATTCGAAGTCACGAAGCTTGTTATCTGTCTTCCTCCAAGGCGATTGAACTTGCAAAGGAGACAGGTGCGCGCCTACATGTATTTCATCTTTCGACAGCAAAAGAACTTTCTTTATTTCAAAATGACATTCCTTTAAAAGAGAAAAAAATTACTGCTGAAGTTTGTGTACATCACTTATGGTTTAATGATACGGATTACAAAAAAAAGGGAACTCATATCAAATGGAACCCAGCCATAAAAGCTCAAAACGATCAGGAAGCGCTTTGGGAGGGTCTAAACTCTGATCTACTTGACGTGCTAGCAACAGATCATGCACCACACACTTTGGAAGAAAAATCGAACCCTTACAATGCTGCACCCTCAGGAGGCCCCTTGGTTCAGCACGCTTTATCGGCCTTGCTTACCGCCTACCATCAAAAGCGAATTTCTTTGGAAAAAATCATTGAAAAGGCTTGTCATAATCCTGCATTACTTTTTGATGTAAAAGATCGAGGTTACCTCAGGGAAGGGTATTTTGCAGACATGGTAGTACTTGATTTAGACCGTGAATACGAGGTGAAAAAAGAAGATTTACTGTACCAATGTGGATGGTCACCTTTTGAAGGGACAACATTCAAAGGGGTTGTAGAAAAAACTTTACTCAATGGCCAATGGGCTTATGACCAAGGAAAAGTCAATCCGAAGTCGGCTGCAATGGCATTAACTTTTGATCGATAAATGAGACGTTTAATACCCTATTGCTCTATCCTTGTTTTCTTGCTGACTTCGGCTTGCGGAAACCTAGAAACAGTAGAAAAACCCAAAAAATTGATCGATGAGAAAACGATGGAAAAAATTCTTTATGACGCAGTCATGATGGACGTAATGCAAACGTTTTCTGAATTGAATCCCACTTTTGAAGAAATTTTGGGGGCTCCTTATTTATATAAAAAATATAAAATAGATAGTCTTCAGTTGGTTCAAAGTGAAGAATATTACATCAAAAACCCTAGAATTTATTATAGAATCTATTCTAAGGTAATCTCCCAACTACAAAAGAGCAAAGACAGTATTGACACTCTTTTCAATAATCGAGAAAAAGATACTCAATAATGTTTTGAAATGGCAGCAATGGTTTTATCCGTATGACTGTATTTGAAATCAGTTAGTTGTGTAATTTTTGCCCCATCATATTCTTGATCACCACATAAAGTTTCAATTAGAGATAAACTCAAAAAACTTTTTCTAAGTCCTAAAACCTCAAGGGACTTTTCAATGATAAATAAAAAAATAAGCAACCCTTTACCCAATGGGAAATACGGTTTTTTCTTTTTGAATGCTGAGGCAATTTTATCAAGAAGCACTTTTTGTTTCATGTTTTCAGAAACCAAAATAAAACGTTCATTTTTGATTTGAGATTCCATGAGCAGGAGCAAACTTGTTACAACATCCTCTAGAGCGACTACTGCGGTTGTTCCAGTAGGATAGAAATTGAGCCCAGATCCAATTTTTTGAAAAATAAGACCACTACTTCTGTTCCAAAAATGAGCTCCCAAAATCACCCCAGGATTGACGATAATTACCTCAAGCCCCTCTTGTGAGCCCCTCCATACTTCCAATTCTGCTCCGTATTTTGAATAGGCATAAGCTGTGTGATTTTGATTAGTGGACCACAGATGATTTTCATTTACAAGAGTAACTTCTTTTTCAACTCCAAGTGCCGCTATAGAACTGACATATCCTAGTTTTTTGACCTTGTGTTTTAGGCAAAGGTTTACAATGTTGGCAGTACCTTCAATATTGGTTTTATTTAGTTTTTCTTTGTGGAATTGGGCCAATGAAACCTTTGCTGCACAATGATAAACCTGCGTTACCCCTTCAAAAGCTTGATCTAATTTAGGTAAGTCATTAAGATGGGTTTGGACCCAATCTACCCGATCAAAACATTGAGGATCTTCTGGAGCTAATTTTTCAAAAAGTGTACGGACTTTTTCTAAGCTTTCAGAATACCTGTAGGTTGCACGGGTTAGATGTTTCTTTTTAACACATGCTAGAAGTAGATGTGCCCCTACCATACCCGTACCACCAGTCACTAGAATCATACAGACGAAAGTACACTTTTTTGATTTTGATTTTTGGTTTCCCTCAGAGAAATATATCTTTACAATAAAAATTGATGCCAATAAATTTTGTTCAAGAACTTCAGTGGCGTGGACTACTCCATGACCAGATGCCAGACACGGAAAGTTTCTTATTAAGTGCCCCAGCCAAAGGATACATAGGGTTCGATCCCACTGCAGATTCACTTCATATTGGAAGCTTAGTTCAAATAATAATTTTGATGCATTTTCAAAAAGCAGGCCATACTCCCATTGTTCTCGTTGGGGGTGCTACAGGGATGATTGGTGATCCCTCGGGTAAATCAGATGAACGTAATTTGTTGGACCAACAGACTTTAGAAAAAAATTGTAATGGAATACAAACCCAACTAGAGCAGTTTCTCAATTTTGATTCCTCAATAAAAAATCCTGCAATGGTTGTCAATAATTACGATTGGATGAAATCTTATACTCTAATTGATTTTTCTCGAGATATCGGGAAGCATTTGACAGTCAATTATATGATGGCAAAAGAATCTGTCAAAAAACGTTTGGGAGCCGATTCTAAAGTAGGAATGTCTTTTACCGAATTTACCTATCAATTATTGCAAGGGTATGATTTTTTACATCTCTACAATACTTTGGATTGTAAGCTCCAAATGGGAGGTAGTGATCAATGGGGAAACATTACCACTGGGACAGAATTAATTCGCAGAAAAGAAGGAGGAAAAGCCTACGCTTTGACCTGTCCATTGATCAAAAAGGCGGATGGTTCAAAATTTGGAAAAACAGAGGAGGGAAATGTTTGGTTGGACAAATCGAGAACTTCTCCTTATAAGTTTTATCAGTTTTGGTTAAACACCTCTGACGAAGATGCATTGAGTTATATTAAAATTTTTACTTTTTTGTCTCAGGAAATCATCGAAGCTAAAATCAAGGAGCATGAACAGGCTCCTCACTTGCGTCTTCTTCAAAAAACCATAGCAGAAGAAGTAACTACACTTGTTCATGGAAAAGAGGCCTATGTAAAAGCAGTTGAGGCTTCCCAGATTTTATTTGGAAAAGCAACAAGCGAAGCGTTACAACGGTTGGATAGTCAAACTTTTTTAGAATTATTTGAAGGAGTTCCTCAAGCTGAAGTGAGTAGAAACTTGTTGGATGAAGGGCTAGACATGGTTGCAGCATTAGTTTCAGAAACCTCATTTTTGAGTTCAAATGGAGAGGCACGTCGCGCTATGAAAGAAAATGCAATTTCAGTTAACCAATCCAAAGTAGATCAAAACTATATTTTAGGGAACAAAGACTTAATCGCAGATCAATATATCCTGTTACGGAGAGGTAAAAAGAATTATTTTATACTCAAGTTTTCTTCTTAAAGCGCCATCAAATTACACCCTCTAATTTCTGCATGATCAAATCGGCCTAACACTTCAAAACGATTGTCTGAGTAAACTCTACCTAAATCTTGAGTGGCAATAAAAGCGCAGGAGTCTACATTGGCAAGATCAATAATATTGAGTCCTCCTGTTTTTTCATTAAGGAGCAACTCAAAAGGATCCTCAAGAGAACGCGTCAAGACTCGCATCCAAGGAGGAGTCCTAAATATGCCTTCAGATGTAGAGTAAGCTTGGCTCAACAACTCGGTCATTCCATATTCAGAATGAATCTGATCTACTCCATAGGAGTTCTGAAGTTTTTGATGCAGTGCTGTACGAACCCATTCTTTTCGCATTCCTTTCATGCCTCCAGTTTCCATAATTATGGTATTTTTCAAGTTCCAATGGTAGTTTTCAGCACCTTCCAACAAAGCAAAACTAACTCCAAGTAAAATCGTTTTCTGGCCCAGTTTTTCTAAGGTATCTAATTTTGCTCTTAGTGCATCCCAGTCATCTAAATAAAAACCACTTTCAGCGCGTTTTGTTTTTTTTATCAAATGATCTGTCATAAAGACTAAAGACGAGTCGTTTCGTTCTAAGTACGAAGGAAGCAGGGCAAGCAAAACATAATCTTCAATATTTCCGTAAAAATGAGCAAATCCTTTTTCGAAGCTTTTGATGTAAAGAGTAAGGTCATGGACTGCATGCTGAGAGGCGGTTTGACCTGTGGTTTTACTCGATCTAAAAATGATAGCGGGATCTGATGGAAAAGAGTTGAGCGTATGGGTTTTAAAAAATTGAATAGGTAAAAAAGGAATGTCTGTTACTTCTAAGACATCGCTGACATGGACATTGATCAAATCACAATAGGATCGGTAAGTAGTATTTTGATCGTATTGATACGCAAAAAGTTTTAATGCATGACTTTCAAAAGCCTTATCGGAATGGATGGTGTCAAAGTCCAAGAGTGCGTCCCTCATAGGAAGCAAAATTAATTAAAAAAGGGACTTAAGGAATCACCAACCGTTTTAAACCTTTTTTACCTTCTTGTTGAAGCACAAAAATGTAAATTCCTGTCTTCAATTCATCTAAAAGAATCCTATTTTCATAGGTATTGGAAGTAAACTTGACCTCTCCCAACACATCGTAAATTTCAATTTCCTTGAGTGCCTCACTTGAACTTTCGATAAATAAAATTTTATTTTTGACTGGGTTTGGAAAGAGGGTAAATTTCAAACTGTCAGGCTCGTTGATATTTGAGAAGGGTAATTTCTCTATTTGGTAGGATGGGTTGTAAGGGAAACCTATTGCAAAACTCAAACACAAAGACAAGAAGAAAATTTGTTTCATTTGGGACTTTAACTCTACGAAATTATACATTTTAATTGAATAATTAATGCTATGATAACATCAAGACGTTTAATAAAGTGTTAATTTTATTTTTTTAAGGAAATGAAAAAAAAAGATTTTAAAATACTTTTGGTTGATGATGAACCAGACATCATTGAAATTATACGTTTTAATTTAGAGCAACAGGGATACGAAATTTGCACTGCTTCGGATGGATTAGAAGCCCTGAAGGTTGCCAAAAAAGAACTTCCTCATCTGATTATTATGGATGTCATGATGCCTAATCTAGACGGTATTGAGGCCTGTGAACGCTTAAGACAAGACGAGCGTTTTTCAAAAACCATCATCATGTTTCTCACAGCACGAGGAGAAGATTATTCCTATGTAGCTGCGTTCGATGCTGGGGCAGATGATTATGTGACTAAGCCCATTAAGCCTAAAGTATTGGTTTCAAAAGTGAAAGGCTTACTTAGGAGATTTAAAGAGGAAATCAATTTAGAAAACCAATTGGTATTCAACGAACTAATCATTGATCGCGATGCGTATAAGGTTTCCCTTAAAGGAAAAGAACTCGCTCTGCCAAGAAAAGAGTTTGAATTGATTTATCTTTTGGCTTCAAAACCAGGTATCGTTTTTAAGAGAGAAAAAATCATGGAAAAAGTTTGGGGTGGAGATGTCGTGGGAGACCGAACGATAGACGTCCATATACGTAAACTTAGAGAAAAATTAGGGGATCATTACTTTAAAACGGTTAAAGGAATTGGATATAAGTTTATTAAATTTGAAAAATAAACTTTTGTGTTTAAATCAAAATTCAATAAAACAAACTTTTATTTAGCCCTGATAATCTCCCTCTTTTGTGTGTTGCTTATTACGGGTTACGCTCTTCTTTTGTATGATTTGAATTTAACACATCTAATCCAATGGATAGGAATCTTTTTCCTTAGCAGTCTTTTTTTTTCTTATTTTTTATTGTCCTATTATTTAGAAAACTACATTGTAAACCGGGTGAGGGAACTTTATAACAGCCTTTTTCCCTCTACAACTTCTACCTCGATCATTAAATCTGCAAAGGACATTGATTTGTTTACATCCAACTTAAAAAAGCTCAACTCAGACAAGAATTTAGAAATTGAAGTGCTTAAAGATCAGGAAAATTATCGTAAAGAGTTTATCGGAAATATTGCACACGAGTTGAAAACTCCGCTATTTACTATCCAAGGCTATGTTTTGACTTTATTGGACGGGGGTATTACGGATAAAAAAATAATCAAAAAGTATTTGAAACAAACCTCCAAAGGAGTAGATCGACTCACCTATGTCGTGAAAGATCTAGATTTGATCACAAAGTTTGAATCGGGAATTGAAACTATAGAAATCAAATCTTTCGATATTTTGAATACGATTAAAAACGTTTTCGAATTGCTCGAAATGCAAGCAAAAAAAAGCAATATTACATTAAAGTTGAATCGAAAATACGAAGCACCCATATGGGTTGAAGCTGATGAAGAGCGGATTCAACAAGTCATCACCAATTTGATTGTCAATTCCTTAAAATATGGAGTGGTGAGAGGAATAACAGAAGTAGCCATTGAACCTCTAGAAGAGGACAAAATTCTTGTTCGAATTTCAGATAATGGTGAAGGGATTGACAAACAACACCTTCCCCGTCTTTTTGAGCGTTTTTTTCGTGTAGAAAAAACGCGTAATCGAAAGTCAGGAGGTTCTGGGCTGGGGTTGTCTATCGTAAAACACATCATAGATGCACACGATCAAAAAATATTTGTTGAAAGCGAAGTCAATGTTGGATCTGAGTTTTCTTTTACTTTGAAAAGAGGTCAAAAAACCAAAGTAAAGGCAGATTAAATTTCCCTATTTTTATCAAAAATATTGATGTGGGAAGTAAAAATAAGCTAAAGCGATTTAAGGAAAACGAGACCTTTCCCAACGTAATTCAACCTGATCGAGCTACTTTAAACGACAATGCGTTTTCCTTGAAGGGAAAATGGAAATCTCATTTCTTTAAAAATAATAATCCCATTATATTGGAGTTGGGGTGTGGGAAAGGGGAGTATTCCGTTCACCTGGCTTCACTTCATCCAGACAATAACTACATTGGAATTGATATCAAAGGAGCCCGTTTTTGGAGAGGTGCCAAGACAGCCATAGAGAAGCAATTGACAAATGTGGCATTTCTCAGAACTCAGATTGAACTTATCACTTCCTGTTTTACAGAAAATGAGGTAGATGAAATCTGGATTACCTTCCCAGACCCTCAAATCAAATACAAACGAACCAAGCACCGTCTCACCCGTCCCGAAATGTTGTTAGACTATAAAAAAGTCATGAAACCCACAGGGTTGATTCACCTTAAAACAGATAGTGAGTTTTTGTTTGGTTATACACTGGGAACCGCCTCTCAAATGGGAGAAGTCCTATACGCACATCATGACATTTATAGCAATGCAGATGCGCCTCAAGAAGCTACAGCCATCCAGACTTTCTACGAAAAATTATTTTTAGAAGAAAAAAAGCCCATCACCTACATGCAATTTCGATTGTAAATGAAAGAAGAAAGTTCTTTTTTTCAAAACGTATATAAAGTCGTTCGTTTGATTCCAGAAGGTAGGGTAACGTCTTATGGTGCTATAGCTAAATATATTGGTGCAGCTGGAAGTGCACGTATGGTAGGTTGGGCTATGAACGCATCACATAATGACGACACCATTCCCGCCCATCGCGTGGTAAACCGTAACGGACTACTCACTGGAAAACATCACTTTGGTGGAACCAATTTAATGCAACAACTTTTAGAAAATGAAGGAGTGGTCATTCATTCCAATCAAATTCAGAATTTCAAATTGTATTTTTGGGATCCCAAGGAAGAGCTGCCCCCCTTTTAAGGGGCAATTGACTTTCGATATTAAAACCTTAGCAGTATATTTGCTGACTTAGCAAAAGACCATGAAGATTACCAAAGAAGCTGTACTTGATGCCCTTAAAACCATAACGCTTCCTGGAGAAGGAGAAAATATTATTGACAAAGGAGCGGTTTCCAATGTGATGATTTTTGGAGATCAAATTGATATCGATTTGCAACTGGAAAACCCCAGTTTACAAGCTCGAAAAAAAGTAGAAGTCACCATTCTAAAAACCCTTCATGAACACGTTTATGAGAAGGCTAAAATAAAAATCAACGTAAAGGTGGTAACCCCTCCCAAAACTTCAGAGGTCATCAAAGGCAAACCCCTGCCCGGAATAGAGAATATTATCGCAATTTCTTCTGGAAAAGGGGGAGTAGGAAAATCAACAATTACAGCCAATATTGCAGTTACACTTGCTCAAATGGGATGTAAAGTAGGAGTGTTGGATGCCGATATTTACGGACCTTCAATTCCTACCATGTTTGACATGGAAGGAGCACGCCCACTTTCTGTTCAAGTGGATGGAAAGTCAAAAATGGAACCCATAGAGAATTATGGGGTCAAAGTACTCTCCATAGGATTCTTTACAAAACCTGATCAGGCTGTTATTTGGCGTGGTCCCATGGCAGCAAAAGCCCTAAATCAGATGATTTTTGATGCGGCGTGGGGAGATTTAGATTTTTTACTCATAGACTTGCCCCCAGGGACGGGAGACATTCATCTAAGTATTGTACAATCTCTTCCTATTAGTGGTGCGGTGGTTGTCAGCACGCCTCAAAACGTAGCCTTGGCAGATGCTAAAAAGGGAATTGCTATGTTCGAACAAGAAAACATACAAGTTCCAGTTTTAGGGATTGTCGAAAACATGAGTTACTTTACCCCTGCTGAATTACCTGAAAACAAATACTACATTTTCGGTGAACGAGGAGCTGAGTATTTGGCTAGAGACAAGGAAGTCCCTTTTTTAGGTGCAATTCCCCTGGTGCAAAGTGTACGTGAAGCCGCTGACTTTGGTCGTCCAGCTTCTTTGCAAAAAGAGAGTCTTTTAGCAGAACAATTTATATCCCTCACAAAAAAATTAGTTTCACAAGTGGTGTTTAGAAATAAAAATTTACCCCCTACCAAAGCAGTAGAAATTACTAATTTAGTAGGATGTGATGCAATTAAATCAGAATCATGAATCCAAAAGAAATCGAAGCAAAAGTACAAGAAGCTTTAGAGGAAATCCGCCCCTTTTTAAATTCCGACGGCGGAGATATTTCTCTTGTTTCTATAGAGCAGGGGAAACATGTTAAAGTGCAACTTCATGGTGCGTGTGTGGGCTGTTCTGTAAATCAAATGACTTTGAAAATGGGAGTAGAAATGACCATAAAAAAACACCTGCCCCAGATCGAATCGGTGACCAGTATAGACCCTTCATAAGATGGCTCCAGACATTACCCTTTATTTGACCGATAGAGAAGGAAATTCTCATAAACTGATCGCTCCTACAGATATGCAAATGAATGTAATGGAGGTCTGTAAATCCTATGAGTTTCCTGTAGAGGGCACCTGTGGTGGAATGGCCCTTTGTGCTTCTTGTCAAATTTACATCGAAAGCGATCATAAACTTCCAGAACGTAATGAAGATGAAGAAGCGATGCTGTCCGAGGCATTTCATGTTAAAGAAAACAGTCGTTTGGGTTGTCAAATTTACCTTACACCTGAGCTGGATGGTTTACGACTAACTATAGCTCCTGAAGAGTAAGTGGCCAGACAGAAGTCTATCAATTATACAATCAATACGCTTTTTTGTATTCCCTTGAGGTTTAAAATTATAATGAAACTGCTAAAAAAAACACCCCTAATTTAAACTCTCTAGAATAGTTCATTTTTTTAATTTTTTCTATATATCTTAGGAAACCGAATAAAACCGAAATAATGAAACCGTTTGTAATTCTCCTTTTAGGGACGATCTTTTTTTCTTGCCAAAACCCAAAAGAAGAAGCTCGAAAACCCAAAGAAAAAACGATACAACTAGAATCTATCCAGCCCATTTCAGAGGAGGTAGTGGCTCACGCTGTATTGTATGAAGCCAATATTCGTCAATATTCTGAGGAAGGCACTTTTAATGCTTTTGCAAAAGATCTACCCGTATTGCAAAAAATGGGTGTCAAAATTCTTTGGCTAATGCCCATCAATCCGATTTCTACTATCAAGAGTAAAGGACCTTTGGGAAGCTATTACGCTGTTTCGGATTATACAAAAGTCAATCCTGAGTTTGGTACGCTTGAGGATTTTAAGGCTTTAGTTCAAAAAGCACACGAGTTGGGTATTTATGTGATTTTGGATTGGGTTCCTGGGCATACGGGTTGGGATCATCGTTGGATTCAAGAAAAAAGTGAGTACTATTTAAAGAATAGAAAGGGAGAAATTATTAGTCCTATCGATTCTAGAACAGGAAAATCTTTTGGCTGGACGGATGTAGCTGATCTGAATTACAACAATCTTGACATGCGAGAAGAATTGAGGCAAGCTATGATCTATTGGGTCAAAGAAACCGATATTGATGGATATCGAATTGATCAAGCCTATGCCATCCCACCAGCGTTTTACGATAAAACTTTTAAAGCCCTACGCGAGATAAAACCTTTATTTCTATTGGCTGAAACTGACATTTATCATCCTGGAGGAATCGATTTGGTTCGCAAATTTGATGCATCTTATGACTGGTCTGGCTTTCAAATTTCTAAGCAGGTTGCACAAGGCCGAAGCTCCGTTTTGGACTATCATCGTCATATTCAAAGAACCAATCGTTTGTATGAACCCGAAAACATTCTCATCAATTTCATTTCCAATCACGATGAAAATTCTTGGAATGGAACTATTAAAGAAAACTTCGGAGCTGCTAACCATGCCTTTATGGCAATGAATTTTACTTTACCAGGAATGCCTTTAATTTATTCAGGACAAGAATACGATCTCAACAAACGATTGCACTTTTTTGAAAAAGACAGTTTTCCAAAACTTCATGGTAAGACGATGCAACTTTTACAACAGTTGGGCGCATTAAAAAACAATCACAACGCTTTAGCTACAGGTAAAAATAGCGGTTCTTTTAAACGGATCAATACGACCTTGGACAATCAAATACTCGCTTTTGAACGAGGAAAAGAAGGTGACACTTTATTGGTAGTTGCCAATTTGAGTAAAAATTATGCCCAATTTACCATGCCTTACCAAGGTGATTTTAAACGGTATCAGGATTTTAAAACAAAACGTCTTTTACCTTCTTATCAGTACGATATGAAGCCTTGGGAGTTTTGGATTTTAATCAAATAATTTTTTTGAAATTTATATTTGTGAATTGATTAAATTTAAAAAAAAATGAAAAATTATAAAGGCTATTTAATACTTTTATTCAGTGTGCTTATGACGACTTGCGCTCCTCCAAAAAATCCACTTGTAATAGGTCACCGTGGTGCAAAAGGTCATCTCGCTGAAAACACATTGCCTTCTATTGCGAAAGCCATTGAATTGGAGGTAGATGGTATAGAAATTGACGTGTTTCAGTGCGCTAGTGGAGAGTTGGTCGTATTTCACGACAAAACTTTGGAAAAACTAACTAATGCAACAGGGTATATTGAAGAGTTGGATTTGGATTCTATTAAGAGAATAGAGGTATTAGAAGGTTTTACTATTCCTACACTAGAGGAAGTTTTAGATTTAATCGGAGGACGTGTGTTTTTGAATATTGAACTCAAAGGAAGTCAAACGGCGTTAAAGACCGATGCACTTTTACAGTTGTATTTTGAACGTGAGGAATGGTCACCAGAAAAGATCTTGATCTCGAGTTTTAACTGGGATGAACTTACCCTTTTCCGACAAGCAAATCAAGAAGTACCCATTGCAATCCTCACCGAAGATGATCCCTTAGACGCCATTCCCATTGGACTAAAATTAAATGCTGTGGCCATCAATCCAAATTATAAAACCCTCAATTCAGATAATGTGACTAAAATCCATCAAGCGGGTTTTAAAATTTATCCTTGGACGGTAAACGCACCTGACGACATTGGCTTGATAAGTGGCATGGGAGTAGATGGTGTCATTACGGACTTCCCTGAACGAATTCCCAAACCGAAGTACTAATTTAAATAAAGAATTGCAGCGTTGAGAAGCGTAGCAAAACTAACCCAAGCCAAATAAGGATATAGCATATAGGAGGCATTTCGATCTACTAATCGAAACCAAAAAAGGGTACGTTGTATTAAAATCCAAAGGATTAAAATGACAAACAATCCTAATAAGGGATTTTTTAAACCAAAGAAGACCAAAGACCATAAACCGTTGAATATTAATTGTGCGATAAAGTGATAGAGTGCGGTTTGACCCCATCGGTGTCTTCTTCCAAAAAACCAAACCCTTCCAACGGCAATTCCCATCAAAATATACAATACGGTCCAAACTGGAGCAAATACCCAGTTAGGAGGAGAGAAAAAAGGCTTTTCTAATGTCACATACCAAGTAGGAATGGCAGATTGAGTAACCCTACTGGATAGAAAACCTACCCCTAGAGAAAGAAAGACTCCTAATGTAGAAGCTAGAATGAGTTGAGAATTAACCTTTTTCATGTCCTTAAAACTAATAGAAAAAAATCATTTCTAAGAATCAAGGAGCAAAACATTGCATTTGAAGCCTTATCTTTGAAATCAATATGGATGAAAACCATTTTATTGCAAAAAAAGGAACTCCCATTCCATTTACTGCTTTTTGGGAAGCACCAAGTAATATAGCACTGATCAAGTATTGGGGAAAAACAGCACCTCAAATACCTAAAAACCCTTCTTTAAGTTTTACGCTTTCCTCTAGTGTAAGCCAAACGGAGGTTTTTTTTCAGCCTTCAAAGTTGGGAAAATTTGATTTCACTTTTTATTTTGAAGGAATACCCAAACCTGATTTTAAACCTAAACTACAGACTTTTTTCAAACGGATTGAATCCTATATTCCTTGGATTCATGGGTTCGAATTGATCATAAAAAGTAAAAACACTTTCCCTCACAGTAGCGGAATTGCTTCATCAGCCTCTGCGATGGCAGCCTTGGCATTGTGTCTGATGGATATGGAGACTCAACTATTTCCTTCTATGGAAACCGATTTTTTTCATCAGAAAGCTTCTTTTCTCGCTCGACTGGGGTCCGGAAGCGCGGCGCGAAGTATTCAAGGACCTGTTACCGTTTGGGGAGAAAATAAGATTTTTTCTAAGGCTTCCAATCTCTATGCTCTTCCTTTTGGTGAAGAATTACATCCTGTATTTTCTACCTATCAAGACGCCATACTGCTTGTGGATAAAGGAACAAAAGCGGTTTCAAGCTCTCAAGGACACGATTTGATGCATCAACATCCTTTTGCATCCCAACGATTTTCACAAGCCGTAACCAATCTGGAAGCATTGACATCCACCATGAAAGCAGGAGATTTAGACACCTTTGTAGATGTCGTAGAGTTAGAAGCTCTATCATTACATGCCATGATGCTGACTTCAAATCCCTATTTTATTTTGATAAAACCCAATACACTTGCTATTATAGAAAAAATTAGAGAGTTTAGGGTGAGTCAGAAGGTTCCTATATGTTTTACCTTGGATGCTGGTGCAAATGTTCATTTACTCTACCCACTTGAATTTAAAGCACAAGTCAATACATTCATTGCAGAGGAGCTCGCAGTGTTTTGTGAAAAGGGCCAGTACTTGCTCGACCAAGTTGGAGAAGGCGCAAAAAAGTGTAACTTTGTTTAAATATTACTATACAACCTAAAACAACTTTTTAGAGGTTTTAAAGTGATTCAAAAAAGATGAAAGGACCTTTATTTTTTGCAAAAATTTTACTTTTTGGAGAGTATGGAATTATCAAAGATTCCAAAGCCTTATCCATTCCTTATAATTTTTATCGCGGTGCACTAAAAATTCCAGATCAGCAGACACAAGTCAATGAAGCATCGCACATAAAACTTAAAGCTTTTGCTGCTTATTTAAAGACTTTAGATGCAGAAATCGTCAACTTTGATTGGAATAGATTAGATCGTGATCTAGATCAGAAAATGTATTTTGACAGTAGTATTCCTCAGGGTTATGGTGTGGGAAGCAGTGGAGCGTTGGTGGCTGCAATTTATGACCAATATGCTATTTGTAAAATAACGGTCTTAGAAAACCTTACCAAAGAAAAATTGCAGTACCTCAAAAAAGTATTTGGTTTAATGGAGTCTTTTTTTCATGGAAAATCCTCTGGTTTAGATCCGTTAAACAGTTATTTGAGTTTGCCGATTTTGATCAATTCGAAAGAACACATTGAAACTACAGGAATTCCCTCTCAGCAAACTTCTGGTAAAGGAGCTGTTTTTTTGATTGATAGTGGTACGAGTGGCGAAACCGCACCCATGGTTTCCATTTTTATGGAAAATATGAAGCAAGAAGCATTCAGTAATATGATGCGAGATCAATTCATTAAATATTCGGACGCCTGTATCGAAGATTTTCTTCAAGGAAATCTAAACTCACTCTTTGGGAATATCAAATCGTTATCCGCTTTAGTGCTCAATAATTTTGAGCCTATGATTCCGAATAGGTTTCGTCAACTTTGGCAAAAAGGAATTGAATCGAACGACTACTATCTTAAACTTTGTGGATCTGGTGGAGGAGGTTTTATCCTAGGATTTGCAGAGGATTTTGAAATAGCACAAAAAGCTTTAAAGGGCTACCCCTTAGAAGTAGTCTATCGTTTCTAAAAAGGGACTATGCTTTTTTCTCGTTCTCTTCAGCGCAATCTTTTAAAGTTATTGAGCTTATTTAGTTTAGTTCGAGGATATAATATTGTCATTTTAGTCATTGCGCAATACCTTACTGCACGCTACATTTTAAGCCCAAAAACGGGCTGGTGGGATTTGGTATTTGACCTTCCTTTTTTTTGTATTGTCGCTGCCTCTGCCCTGACTACAGCTGCGGGGTATATCATCAATAACTTTTACGATGCAGCCAAAGATCAAATCAATCGTCCCAAAAAGTACATCTTAGAACATTTGGTTTCACAACAACTACAATTAGTGTTTTACCTTTTACTCAATATGATAGGTTTGGTATTTTCCAGTGTTGTTTCCTTTCGAGCGGTACTTTTTTTTCTGTTTTATATGCTTTCCATTTGGCTTTACAGCAGTGGAATCAAGCGTCTATTTTGGTTGAGCAACCTCTTTTCGGCACTTTTGATGATCTTCCCTTTTTGGGGAATAACCCTATATCTTAAAAATTTTGAAACAGTAATTTTTTACCATGCAGCCTATTTGTTTTTTTTAATCTTAGCCAGAGATATTGTTAAGGATTTAGAAAATTTTAAGGGGGATTGGGTACAGCGTTATAAAACCCTCCCTACTGTATTTAGCGTACCCTTTACCAAAACCATCATTACCCTTGTGGTACTTTTGTGTTTTATTCCAAGTTATTATTTGATTCATGAGTCTCTAGGATTGATGCAATACTTTTTTATAGCGGGAATTCCCTTCTTGGGTTTCGTTTTGATTTTCTTATGGCGTGCTCAAGATCAAAAGGCGTACCTTTGGACTCATAATTTAATTAAATTTTGGATTTTGATTGGAGTTTTAAGCATTGCCCTGGTCTATCAAAATCTATAGCGCTAAAGGCGATTCAGTGAATATGAAAAAAACACATTCAAAACAGGAGAGTACTTCTGCTGGTAAAACCATAAGGTTAAACAAGTTCTTATCTAATGCAGGGATTTGTTCCCGAAGAGAAGCAGATGAATTCATCAAAATGGGATTGGTTCAGATCAATGGTAAGACGGTGACTGAGATGGGATATCAAGTCCAATCTTCTGACGAAGTGAAATACGATGGTGCTCGGATACAGCAAGCTCCACCAGTATATCTGTTGCTGAACAAACCCAAAGGTTTTGTGGCCACTTCTCAAGGGGGAAAGATAAATAAATCTGTACAGGAGTTAATTCGAAATGCAGTACAATTTAAAGTGCCACCTGTAGGGGATATGGGCAGACCCATGACAGGACTTTTACTTTTTACCAATGATGAGGTACTGCGAAAAAAACTAAACAATTCTTCTTCAATTCCTATGATCTATCAAGTGGTTTTAGATCAAAATATCACAAAGGAAATGATGGAAAAGTTAAAGACGGGTCAACTGGTTTTTGAAAAAATGCAGAAGGTCAGTGTGATTAGTCATATCCAAGGAAAGTCTAAAAAAGAAGTGGGTGTAGAGGTGCATTCTCTAAGTCCAGCAGTTTTAGTCAAGCTTTTTGCAGCAGTAGGAGCTAAAGTAATTCAAATGGATCGAGTGGTATATGGCGGAATGACCAAAAAGGAACTTCCAAGGGGGAATTGGCGCAGGCTAAACACTAAAGAAGTTGGATTTTTGAAGATGATGCCCTAAACGTCCTTTAAAAAGCTCATAAAAAAAGCAACCATAGACTAGAAGGTAAGCCCCTAACTGCCAACCTATTTTTTCCTCAACTACTTCTACGCCATAAGCGCTATAACTCCAAAAAACAACCAGACTCCAAAGGATAGGATAGATGTAGCCAGAAATGATTCCCAAGAAAATCAGATTGATGATATACCAAGGATGTACCGTAGTCGCCATAAAAAAATAACAACTAAGGAAAAAAAGCATACTCTTGAAGATTTGTTGGGGGCGGCGGTTGGAATTAAAAAGAGAAAAAAGAAGCACCAAACCTAGGGTAATGAACGGGGTAATTTTTCCTAATTTTCGAATGATATTATACCCTTTGACTTCATATCCTATAGCGCGAACAATATTGTAAAGACTTCCGTTAAATTCAAAGGTGGTAAACCAAAGTTGAATGGTTTGGGTATAGTTTTCCAACATTTTTCCTTCCCAAAATGGGATCCAAAGCAATACTGAAAACCCTAAAATACTCACCCCGAAAATGGTAAATTTTCGAATTCCCAAATAGCGAAAAAAGAACGGGATTAAAAGTAAGGGTAGTAATTTAGTGCCAATGGCCAATGCCATAAACAAACCTCCTAGTAGCGGTTTTCTCTTTAGGCAAAACAACCAAGCAAATAAGGTAAATGCAAGCATTAAACTTTCTCCATGAAGGTTACCAAACCCTTCCACGATCACGAGTGGATTTAAAAAATACCAGCTGAGGTAACTTGTAGGAAGTTCCATCCGTTCCAACAGAGATTTGGCACCAAAAAAAAGAAAGATTTCTCCTATAAGATAAAGCCCCCGTAATGCCACAACAGGAAAGCGAATGTCATCGTTATTAAAATAGGCCATCACTTGATAAAGGTATTGACTCAAAGGAGGGTAATTGGAATAGTTTTCGTTGCTGAGACTCCCCATTTTTTCAAAGAGTAGTTGTGCATTGGGAAAGTCAATTAAATCGATCAACTCATTTGGTGTAAAACGAAAAGGATTAATTCCCAAGAGCTGGATATTTCCATCCCAAATAAATCGATAAAAATCTTGTGAGAGTGCTGGGATATGATTCCAAAATAGGAGACGACAGATCAAGCCAATTATAAAAATATTCCACAAGCTACTGTAATTTCTAATCCAAATCCAGAGCACAAGAAACAGACCACTGTAGGTAGCCAACAAGGGAATCGTTTCGGTTCGTTGTAACCCATGGGCAATTGAATAAAACCCAAAAAAAAGAAGAAGTGGGAGAGTCCATTGAGATAGGGTTTTAGAGAATAGGCTCATCGGACTTCCTTTAAATCGTGAAAGCTAATACTTGCAAATCCAATAAAAAGGAAAAGATGAAAGACAAACAATCCAAAATCTCCATCAGGAACCACGTAAAAGGCAGCGCCCATTCCAAAAACAAAATAAAGAGCAGAAGCAATCTCTAAAAAAGAGTACATAGAAATTTTATTTTTTGCATACTTGTGTTTTTTTAGTTGAGTTTGACTTGTGTTTTGGTTGAATTTTGGAGTGCGAATAAAAGCGCTTTTTTTACCTAAATGACCTTCCAAAACTGCAATTGAATTGTGAATAGAAAAACCCATGATCAAACTGTAAAAGCTTAAAAAGCGTTTGATGTATTCCAATAAGGACTGAACTCCACCTCCAAAAATACGCTTGTGAACAAACCAATAGCAACTAAAAAAAATAAGTGTACTTATAATAAATAAAGCACTGAGGTTAAAAATCCAATTCAATTCTGGATAGGCAGCTTTTATAAAAAGTATTGGTACGCTAAGAAAGGCCACCAAGAATACATTTAAGAACATTGTGCTGTTGAGCAAGTGAAAAAACGCATTGATTTTAGTCCATGTGGAATGCCCTTTTGCTTGAAATACATTTCGAATTATTTTCCTAAAATTCTCGGCTCCTCCTTTATTCCATCGGAATTGTTGAGAGCGAATTGCATCCATTGTGATGGGAAGTTCAGCAGGGGTGACCACATCATCCAAATAAGTAAACTTCCAGTGTTTTAGTTGCGCACGATAGCTTAAATCAAGATCTTCGGTGAGGGTGTCTCCTTCCCAGTTGCCTGCATCTAAAATGCAACTTTTCCGCCAAATTCCTGCGGTACCATTAAAATTTATAAAATGTTGTTGTTGGTTACGTCCTACCTGTTCTAAGAGAAAATGGGCGTCTAGGGCAAAGGCTTGCACTTCCGTTAGAATAGAGTGGTTGCGATTCAGATGTCCCCAACGGGTTTGTACAACTCCGGTTTTTGGGTTGTGAAAATGGGGGATGGTTTTCAAAAGCCAATCCGTTTGCGGTAAAAAGTCAGCATCAAAAATGGCAATGTATTCACCCGATGCTTGACTTAATCCGTGTTTTAGAGCTCCTGCTTTAAAGCCCACTCTGTCAGTTCGAGTAATGAGTTCTATTGGAATCTCTTTTTTTTGGTAGGCTTTAACCAAACGTTGGCTTAAAGCCAGGGATTCGTCGGTAGAATCATCCAACACTTGAATTTGAAGAAGTTCTTGAGGATAATCGAGAGCTACAATACATTCCAGCAGACGTTCCACTACATAGTATTCATTATACAAGGGGAGTTGTACAGTGACTTTTGGTAGGTTTTTGGGGAGTGAGGGGGTGTTTTTTTCTTGTTTTAGTCGACGCAGATAAAACCGCAACATATTCAATTGGGTAAGGCTGTATAAGAAGATCATTGTCAGGCTGAGAATGTAGATTCCCAATACACCTATGGCTAGCATTTGTAAAATAAGAGTTCCCGTTATTTCCATTTGGAGAAATAAAATTTACCAATCCAAGTTAGTATTTTATAGCCTGCGAAGAGAGTTCCTTTTACAGTACCGGAAACTTTAGAAACTCCAATCCGTTTTCTGTAGCGCACAGGAATTTCAGAATAAGGCAGTTTTCTTCTCAAGATTTTCAACTGCATTTCTACGGTCCAACCGTAGGTTTTGTCATGCATTTCCAGACTTTGCAATGTCTGCCAACGAATCGCTCGAAAAGGACCCAAATCAGTAAAATTACTTTGGTAGAGCCACCGCATTAGAAGGCATGCCAAGGCATTTCCGAAAACTTGTTGTGGAGTGAGCGCTCCTGGTTCTCTTAATTTTTTATCTCGTGCTCCTAGACAAAAGAGTACAGTTCCTTCTATAATCGGATCAACGAGTTGGTCTAAGTCTTCGGGATAATCTGAATAATCACCGTCTAAAAACACCACAATCTCTGGAGGGTCTTCTTGGAGATGAGCTATTCCTTTTAAACAAGCATAACCATAGCCTTTCTGTTTTTCATGGAGTACCACAGCACCGTGACTTTCTGCAACTTGAGCGGTAGCATCTGTAGAGGCATTATCTACGACAACGATTTTGTATACGGTGTTTGGAATTGCTGCAACCACCTTTCCAATAGAATGAACTTCGTTAAAAGCGGGTATGATTACAGCAATTTTTGTCATCGGTATAAAAGTATCTAATGCAGCTGGGTTTACAAAGCGATAAGAGGGATAAACTATTTTTGATTGAGAAGTTGGATCAGGTCCACATCATTACCCAATAAGATTTCGGTAGGATTGATTCGTCCTTGTTCAGGACCGTTTTCCAATTTAAGTACTCCACGAGGACAGACTGCACTACAGATCCCACAACCTACACAGCTTGCTCTAACGATGTTTTCTCCTTTTTGAGCGTAGGCTCGTACATCGATCCCTTGTTCGCAATAGGTAGAGCAATTGCCACAAGAAATACATTGTCCACCATTGGTCGTAATGCGAAAACGCGATTTAAAACGTTGTACAATTCCAAGATATGCTGCTAGGGGGCAACCGAAACGACACCATACCCGATTTCCAAAAATGGGATAAAAACCCGTACCAATGACTCCTGCAAAAACGGAACCGATCAGGAAGCCATAGGTGTCTTGTAAGTTTTGAGTTTTGATACCCACTACAGTAGAAGCTCCACTAAAATAACTGTAAAGTGTAAATCCCGTCATCACCAAGGCAAAAACCAAAACACCGTGTACCATCCAACGTTCTAATTTCCATGCCCCCACAGATTTGTTGGAGAGGTGTCGGTAGGGGTCTCCAAGAGTTTCTGCCAAACCTCCACAACCACATACCCAAGAACAATACCAACGTTTGCCAAAAAAATAGACCATTACAGGGACGATGACCAAAGTGAGAACGATGCCCCATACCAAAATAAAAAGTCCAAACCCACCTTCAGAAATAAGTTGTTTGAGATTCCAACTGAAAAAGAAATCATAATCCAATGGAAAGGCATTTTTAAAATCGTACCATGGACGTTCAAAGCGCACTAAAATTTCCGGAATTAAAAAAGCAAAAACAATCTGAAAAAATAAAACGGAAGTCGTCCTCAAAATTTGGTATTTGTTGTCTCGGTATTTAATATACATCCGTATTGCCATTACTGTCATTACCACACAATATAAAAAGCCATAAAGGAACCACTGGCTTGCGGGATTGCCACTAATCTTAATGCTAATGGGGTCCACCAAATAAACCCAGTTGACAATGTAGTTGGGGTAGAAGTACAAAAGGATGTAAAAGCCTACTAAAAAAAGGAATGTCATCCACCCAATCCATCCACGATTGGTCGCTTTGCTATGCCAAACACCATTATTTTTTATGCCTGGAGGGCCTAGTAAAATAACATTTGGTAAAATAAAAAGTAAGGACCCTAAAATACCCAATCCAAAAGTAAGCCACCAATAAAGCACTTTGTTTTGGGCTACTTCACCTTCTTCCATACTTTTGATTAGGTCATAAGCAAAACTGTGGGGTTTACTCCAAATGACTTTATCCCATTCGCGCTTCTTTTTATGGGTTGCGTTGGCCTGGTCTAGTGCTGTGATGAGTGCCGAAGAAAAAGCATGGGAATTTGAAAAGGATTTTCCAACGATCTTATTGTTGAATTCTGAAATGATCACTTCGCTTTTGATGCCTTTACTCTGAACCACTTGCTCAAAGTGAGCGGGAGTTAGCTTATAAGTACCTACAAACAACAAAGAGACAAAGACCAAAAGTCCTGATAGAAAAATACTGAGCCCAATTTTTTGCACTGTTTTCATGATCTTTAAGGAGTATTTGAAAAAATTCGTTTCCAATTTTTCTTTTTTAGCTGGATTTGGGTGTTTTGTTCTCGATTGAATTGATTTACGATTTCCTGCTCATATTGCGGATAAAACTCAGGATCAAAATTGGCATCCGCAAAGTGTTCCAATACATAGTCTACGGTTTCACCCTCTTGAAGTGCTCGATCAAAAAAGGGATGTCGCAATCGTATTCCAAAGGTGTTTATTCCAAAAAATTTTCGTGACTTCTGGTCAAAATTTATGTGAATACATTTTTTTTCAGAAGGATGTTCCCAATAAAAACGGGCCTCCTCTTTTTTGGGCACTGACCCTACCCAACCGTAAGTTTGGTATTCGATGTCAAAAAACTTAGCTGAGTTAAACCAATGTCCCGGATTGTAAGTTCTTGGATTTTCACACAGGGTTTGAGCTACCGTTTCTCCCATCATGCGTCCAGTATACCAAACAGCTTCTATAGAGCGTCGTTCTCCAATGGGTTCCTGCTGTTCTGCACAATCACCGATTGCATAAATGTCAGGAATATTGGTCTCCAGATAACGATTGACTAAAACCCCTCGGTTGGTTTTAATACCTGAACCCGCTAAAAAAGAAATATTAGGCGAAACTCCAGCTGTAAGTCCTACTAGGTTGCATGGGATTTCCTCTGCATCTTCTGCAGTAATAATTCCTCGTACTTGTCCATTTTCATCGGTTATAATTTCTTTGAGATTTGTATTAAGTCTTAAATCTATTCCCTTTTCGCGTATTTCTCGATTGATTATTTCTGACTCTCGTTCGGGGAGTACTCCATTCCAAAAGCTGTTTTCTCGAACCAAAAAAGTCACTGGGATATGACGGGAGTGTAACATCTCTGCCAACTCAATCCCGATCAATCCTCCTCCAACGATTACGGCGCGTTTACATACATTGGAGTTGGGCGCATAGTGTTCCAGTGTTTCCAAGTCTTGTTTGTGGTAGAGTCCCATAACCCCTTTAGCATCCTGTCCTTTCCATCCAAATTTATTAGGCTTGCTTCCTGTGGCTAAAATCAAACTGTCATATACCAATTCTTCCCCGTTGGTAAACTGAAGTGTTTTGTTTTTCGTATTTACCATTTCAACACGACCTTGCTTTAACGTGATTCTATTTTTTTTCCAAAAATGACTTTCATAGGGCTGGGTATGTTCAAACTTCATGTGCCCCATGTACACATACATTAATGCCGTTCGAGAAAAAAAATAAGGATGTTCCTCGGAAATAACTGTAATTTGATGCGTTGAATATTTGCGAATATGTCGTGCAGCAGTGATTCCAGAAATTCCATTTCCAATGATAACGATCGATTTTGGGGTGATTTTTTTCTGCATAAGGCTAAGTTAGAGCTTTTAGAACAAAAAAATAATTTGTACTTTAGTTTAACCAAATCTTAAGTCTTATGCAGACCTTTCTTTCCGCAATCCTATTCTTTTTTCTTAAACCTCAACCCCTTTTTTCATGAGATCTTCAAAGGATTTCTTGGCTTGGGCGAAAGTTGCCTCTACCATAAAGGCTACCCAAGAAACAGTCTGGAAGGTTTTGACGGAACCCAAACTCACTGAAAAATATATGTATCAGTGTCAATTACATGCCGAATGGCTCCCTGGAGGAACTGCAGTTTGGAGAGCTAAAAACAAAGAAGGTAGTTGGGAAGATCATGTCACTGCAAAAGTTTTGGTGTATGAACCCTATTTTCATTTGGCCTTTACGATTTTCCATAAGCCCACCAAAGATCACGATTCTGAAGTTTCTGAACTACACTTTTATTTAGAGTCTCAATCAGAGGGGACGCTACTTCGTATTGAACAAGGAGATTTTAGCACTCTCAAAGATGGTGCAAATCAACAAAAAAAATGTCAACAAGGGTGGGAATATGTACTGCCTGATTTAATCAAAACCTGTAACACCATTAGCTGATGTTTTCTGCCCTAAATTTTCAACACCTACAACATACCCTAGTCCATTTTGTTTTGTACCAAAAATCCAAACTCTTGGGTACATTTGAGTGTAGATCATTGGAAATTCTTTTTTGGAAAAGCCGTATGCATCAAACAATATAAACCCCTAATTAGTAAAACCCAATTTTTATGATCACCCTACTTTCTATCCTCTTTACACTGTGCTGTATTGTTGTTTTAGTCCGAGTTTTAAAAGAATTCCGAACCGGATTTGATTGGTTCTCGGGGAGTCTTTATTTCATCATCTGGCTCGTCTCTTGTGGCTTAATTTACATTGCCATTTTTGGTTCATATTATCTCATTATTGGGGAGCTTACCTAGCGTACAGCCCAACGGTAATAGCGATAAAGAAATTGAGGACCTGCACCACACCAATGTGTGAGATGGAGTACGCCAAAATGTATCAAAAGACGCAGTATTCCATTTTGATGAAATCGACGAGAAGAGGTTCTTATCTTTTGTGGGAGTACTTTAAAACTTCCCTGTTGGTAAAGTCTTTTAATTAGCTCAAGGTCTTCACAAACCTTGTAGTGGTGATTAAAACCCTTTAAAGTTTCAAAACGCTTTTTCGTAATGAAAAGGGATTGATCTCCTCCACGACATAACAGATGATTCCATCGACTACCCGCAGCAGCCCACTGCAATAACCAGTGCTTAGAATCAAATTCAAGTTGAAAGCAACCTGCGGTAGCTCCATTGTAATGAGCTTGCAAAAGGGCATGGTCAAAATGGTAGGGAAGTGTACTATCTACATGGACAAAATAGTATAGGTTGCCATTTGCGTGGTGGGCTCCTGTATTGGATTGAACAGCCCTGCCTTGTGGACTGCGATACGAGGTTAGCTGCTGCTTTTGTAACCATTCCCAAGTGCCGTCAGTACTACCGCCATCTACAAAAATCAGTTCTCTAGGTTCCTGCCATTGGGCTTCCAAATGGGCAACAAATGAGTTGATGTAGTGTCTCTCGTTGAGAACGGGCACAATAATGGAGAGGTTGATTTTATTCGTTGAGGCTCCAGTCATATGTGAGATAGTCGATCTTTGGACGATCCAAGCTAACGCCGCTATATTTTGCAATAAAAGAAAGGCGATCGGCTTTAGAGCCAAAGTCTTTACCAAACCAAAGGAAAATTTTGGAAAGTTCTAATTGATCCGGCTGGATTATATTTTTCGTGGGATCTTTTAAAAAAGACTGGGTTACTTCTACTAGCTGCTGCTCAAGCTGCTTTTCTTGAAAGGCACTATTCAGTAATTTGGGACAAGAAGCCGAAGCACAATTGATGGCAAAATGTATTCGAGGTTCGTCCATTTTTCGTAAAATTTTGTGTTCGATATCACCCAAACTGTATTGGTTTCCCCCCGTACTAAAAATCGGATTATCCCAAGGAGATTTGATTTCTTTGATGCTTTTTAAGGGGTAATTTTTTAAAATGAGCTGTACCGTCAGAGCGTTGTATGCATTGATCCAATAAGCCAATTTGTGATTTTTGGAAGAGTTTTCTGAAGGGGGAAATTGGGCTAGGGTTTCAAGGTAGGCTTCTAAATTTTCTTGATCATTCTGCCAAGATTTGTAGTCGACTGTACCTGCTTCAGACACGTATTTTTGAAGTTGGTTATTCCAGCGGTGGTGAATGTTTTTTTGAGCTATCGCAGAGAAGCAAAAAAAGAATAAAAGAAGAGGGCTAATGTATTTCATCATAAGATATTTAAGGGTTAACAACATCCGCCACCGTCATAATGAAAGGTAGCGGCTGAGAGATAAAGATCATCGCGATTGAGTTGAGCCAGTGCATTTGCAGTTTTGTCGCATATGGCTATAGGTTGATTTTGAAGCAATACATGACCTTTTCCATCATCAAAAAAATCATTGGAGCCAAAATAGATAGCGTTCTTTCCTGTAAAAATACAGGGTCCATCTTCAGGCATAGGATCTTTGATGGCACAGACTTCTACACTTTCGATATATAAAGTTTCTTTGGTAGGATAATGTGAAGGGTCTAAAATTCGATAGGGTCTTCTCGCACGAACTTCGATGGTGCCAAAGCCTACTTCGGTAAGCATTTCCAAATAGGTATTTAGCGGAAGGGAGCCTGAAAGGCACAATGCCCTAAGGCATTCGTCGTTGCGGAGGGTTTCGTTCATGGGTTGTTCACAAATGGGATCACTCATTACCAGGCGACCGTTTGGCTTTAACACCCGATACATTTCTTTTAAAGCACGTTTTAATTCATCGGTTTTAAAAATATTGAACAAGCAGTTTTGCGCCGCCACATCTACACTAGCGTCTTCTACAGGTAAGGCGAGTGCATCCCCTTTTGCTAATCGCACAAAATCGGGTTGAAACCAGGGATTTTCTTTTTTTGCTTCCTCAAAATTAGCAGCACAGGCTTCGAGCATTTCATCCACTACATCCACTCCAATAACCCCATCCTTTTGACGGGAAAAATAACTGAATTGAAGGAGTTCCATCCCTCCCCCTACGCCCACATAGAGTATCTTTGGATTCCCTACTAAGTCCCTTGGATGTACAGTGCTCCCACAGCCATAGTTCATTTCTTGCATTTTTGTGGGGATGGATAAGCCCGGAAATTGCCAAATGGGACTCGTAGTACAACACAGACCTACATCTGGTGTAAGAGCAGCTTCTTTGTAAACATCTATAGTAGTTTCGAGATACGACATTTTTTTATTTTAAAAGTAACAGATTTATGGGTAGGGGACTAGCCCTTTAACAATTTTTAGCAATCCATTTTTGGTAGCTGATAAAAAGAGAAGCATTGGCCTTTAAATCTTCAAGATTGTCTACATCGTTTGCAATCTCAAGATGATGAATGGATTTTTCAGAAATCTTGAGTATTGTTTTTCTAAAAACCTGAGGGGTACTCCAGGGAATATCCTTAAAAATTTCTGTATTCATTTTCTTCATTCCCAGTAAGTAGTAGCCACCGTCATAGGAAGGGCCGATGACAATATCATGTTGATCTAAAGCGTATTCTGCTTCTAGCAATGTGCTTTCGTGGAGCGACCACAAATCACTACCTATGAGTAACACTTTTTGGTAGCCTTGGTCAAAAGCCCATAGAAACGCAGCTTGCATTTTTTCGCCTAAATCGGATCCTGATTGTACTTTATGATCTTTAGCATGGCGGAAATAAGGGTTCTTACCCTCTGTGATTTTGTTGTAAAAAACAACCGTTTTGAGTTTGCTTTTTTTTGAAATTTGAGAAGTGCGTAAGAGCAACTTTTCATAGACCCACTTCGATGCTTCCATACCTATTTTTTCCCCAAGACGTGTCTTTACTTCCCCAGTAATAGGAGCTTTAGCAAAAACAAGTAATACAGTTTTCATAGAGGGGAATTTTGAATGCTGTCGTACACCTCATTTGTATGTGACCACACACTATTGGTGTCAACAATTGAAAAATGGAATACTTATAAATATAACCATTTTTGGTCTGTCATTGAATTGACCGATATCATTTTATGATATAATTACTTCTTTTGATGGATCAAATTACGTGTGAGATCCCCGAGAGTTAGCAGTAAATGGAAACCTCTGGGGAGACCTTGAACCTCCAAAACCCTTGTCACCCCAAACCATTCGAACTGTCACCCTAAACTTGATTCAGGGTCTCACTCTACCTCCACAACCCCTGTCACCCTGAACTTGATTCAGGGTCAGCGTCAGGGTCTCCCCAGAGGTTTCCATAAATTTCCCCATTCAGGGTTCTCTCGCTCTATCAAATCAATCTTCCATTGCCGATGCCATTTCTTTAGTTGCTCTTCCCTTGCAATGGCATCGTTGATGTACTGAAACTCCTCGAAATACACCAATAACTTTAGCTTGTACCTTGCTGTAAACCGACTCCCTTCTCCCCGGATATGTCTTTCCATACGGTAGTCTAACCCTCCTGTTACACCGATGTAGAGGGTACCTCTTGGTTTGTTAGTTAAGATATAAACCCAGTAATTGTGGTAGACTCTTCTAACCATAGGCAACGATTGTTGGTTGGAACGGAATTAGGGCACTCATGAGGGGTGATTTGGGAGAGTTAAGTTACGAAATGTGTGGGAGATGCTGAAACGGATGCTGTTATAGATGCTGAATCAAGTTCAGCATGACAGATGGATGAGAGCCTAGGAGATGCTGAATCGAGATCAGCATGACAGAACCCCTGTCACCCTGAACCATACGAACTGTCACCCTGAACTTGATTCAGGGTCAGGATCATTCTTTTTTCCGTTTTGTGGTATGTCTCAATTTCAACATGGCAAAGTTGAGTTCAATGGTAGTTTCAGATTCTGTTTTACTAAGGTTTTGATCTAATAGCTCAGCCATTAGTTCCCCGCTTTTTTTGAGAAGTTGATTTTTTTTCCGCCCTTCGACAAGCTCAGAACTCGATAGCTCTGCCACCGAATGCTGTAATGCACGAAGTTTGGCAAAGGTTTCAATAATCAAAAAGGTGGTTTGAGTAGCTTGTTTACTTTTTAATATCGTGGCCAACATATATAAACCTCTCTCGGTAAAAGCTTTAGGGGGGACTCTTGTTTTTGAAAAATTTGTGGTCGAAATTTTCGACCGCAAATCATCCCATTGTTTTTTATTCAGTGTAATCAAATAGCTTTCAGGAAATTTATCAGGGTTGTTTTTAACCGTTTCATTAATACGTTTGGTAGCAACTCCATACAGTTTAGCTACATCACGGTCTATTAGCACTTGTTGACGTTCGATGGGAATCAGGAGGTCCTGGATGTTTTCGATGGTAATTGGGGAACGCATGAAGAATATTTAGGTATTGTAAAGTTATGAAATGCTAGGGAGATGCAAAACGGATGCTGTTAGAGATGCTGAATCAAGTTCAGCACGACAAAACCTCTGTCACCCTGAACTTGATTCAGGGTCAGGGTCTCCCTTTTGATTTTTATTTTTCAGGTAATTGATAATGTTAATACGCTCCCTGAGGATTTGAGTGGCAAAGGACTTGTGAAGTTGTTTGCTTTTGCCTTTTATTTTTTGAGAAGCTTTGATTCCAATACCGTTGTCTTTTACAGTTACCTTGATATACTCTTCATCTTCCTCAAAACGGACAATAACCCAGCCAATACGGTCTTTTAAAGAGCTGATTCCGTGTAAAATGGAATTTTCTACTAAAGGTTGAATCAGCATGGGGGGGAGCGAATATTCTTTAATATTTTGTTTCAAGTCCAATTCAATTTTATATTCCATCTTAGAATCTAATCTCATTTTTTGGAGCCCTAAGTAGGAATCTAAATAATCTATTTCTTCTTCTAAAGTGATGCGTTCTGTGGTACTCATTTCCAAGGTAAAACGCAAGAGTTTGGAAAGCATGCCAATATAGCGATTGGATTCGCGTTCCCCTTTTAGGATCATTACACTTTGTAAGCTATTTAGGGCGTTATATATAAAATGAGGATTCATTTGCGCCCTTAACGATCGGGCTTCCAATTCTGCAATATGACTTTTATGAGCTGAATTTGCCTTTTGTTTGCTTTGTTGGAAAAATAAAAAAAACAGAAGGACAAGAATATTAGAGATGATCAAAGGAAAATAATCCTCAATCAATCCAAAATAGTTATTATCGATTTGAATTAAAGTCATTCTTGTTCTTAATTGTACTTAAAGTACGTGATTTCAAGTCAATTAAAAAAATTTATTTGGTTTTATAAAGTGGCTTTTAACACTTAACCCAAAATGTTAAGGAGGCGTAGTTTTAACATTTAAAGAAGCAATTGTCATAGCTTTTAATGAATTAAGACTACTCCCGAAGGGACCGAATAAAGGTTTCGATTTGTGCGACCCCTTTTTCTTCTAAAAATTGGATAAAGGCAGAACCTATTATAGCGCCTCTGGAGTGAGCGGTAGCGGTTTCATAAGTTTCCCTATTACTGATTCCGAAACCGACTACAGTTGGGGTGTTGAGTTTCATGTTTGCGATACGCTCAAAATAGGTCGTTTGAGTATTGCCAAAAGTATTTTTTGCCCCGGTTACACTTGCACTACTTACCATATAAATAAAGCCGTTGGAGACTTTGTCGATATAACGAATTCGTTCCTCAGGAGTCTGTGGAGTAATCAAAAACATATTGTACAATCCGTATTGATCAAAAAGGGTTTTGAATTCGTCATGATATACATCCACTGGTAAATCAGGGATGATTAAGCCATCAATTCCTATGGCTTCACACTTTTTACAAAATTTTTCAATTCCGTATTGCATCATAGGATTCAAATAACCCATGAGGACAAGTGGAATGTGAATGTCTTTTCTAATGTGTTCCAGTTGGGAAAAAAGGTGATCGGTGGTCATTCCATTGCGAAGTGCCTTTGTGGAACTTTTTTGAATGGTGGGTCCATCGGCAAGGGGATCTGAAAAAGGCAAACCAATTTCGACCATATCCACACCCGCAGCTTGGAGATTTTTTAAAATGGGAACCGTGTCTTCTAGCCTTGGATGCCCAGCAGAAAAATAGATGGACAATAGTTTATGGTCTTCTTGAAATTTTTGGTCGATTCGATTCATTACAATTTGAAATAGTCAATATAGGTTTCTAAGTCCTTGTCACCGCGCCCTGAACAATTGAACACCACAACCTCATCGGAACCAAACTTTCGTACATCTAGTGCTGCAAATGCGTGAGCCGTTTCTATGGCAGGAATGATTCCTTCCATTTGAGAAAGTGTCAATCCCCAGTCCATTGCTTCTTGATCAGGAATAGAAATAAATTCAGCGCGTTTGGAACGGAATAAATGAGCGTGTAAAGGGCCTACTCCAGGGTAATCCAAACCTGCGGAAATGGAATAGGGCTCTGTGATTTGACCGTCTGGAGTTTGCATCAAAAGGGTTTTACTTCCGTGGATGATTCCTTCCTTTCCCAAAGCAGAAGTCGCAGCACTTTCTCCTGAGTCAATACCTTTTCCTGCAGCTTCCACCGCAATGATATTGACACGCTTGTCGTTGAGATAGTGGTAATACAATCCTGCAGCATTGCTTCCTCCGCCCACACAAGCAATGACATGGTCAGGGTAGTCCCTACCTTCTTGCTCTTGCAATTGCCATTTTGTTTCTTCACTAATGACGGACTGGAAACGTGCCACCATATCGGGGTAAGGATGTGGTCCAACTACAGAACCAATGATATAATGGGTGTCAACGGGATTGTTGATCCAATCGCGTATGGCTTCATTGGTGGCATCTTTCAAGGTTTTGCTACCTGATTCTGCCGCACGCACTTCGGCGCCTAACATTTTCATTCGGGCCACATTGGGTGCTTGACGTTTAATATCCAACTCACCCATATAAACAATACATTCGATACCTTTTAAGGCGCAAACAGTTGCCGTGGCCACACCGTGTTGTCCTGCGCCCGTTTCTGCAATGATGCGTGTTTTGCCTAAACGTTCTGCCAACAAAATTTGTCCAATTGTGTTGTTTACTTTGTGAGCTCCCGTATGACACAAGTCTTCACGTTTTAAATAGATTTTGGTCTGATAACGTTCAGAGAGGCGTTTGGCAAAGTATAAGGGAGTGGGTCGTCCTACATAGACTTTGAGTAAATCGTCAAATTCTTTTTTAAATTCAGGTTGCTCAGTAATAGTGAGATAGCTTTCCCTCAATTCCGTAACATTGGGATATAACATTTCGGGTATAAAGGCACCTCCAAAGTCACCATAATAGCCTTTTTCATCTACATTATAATTCATACAATTCGTTTTTAAACTGTTTTATTCCCTCCACATTTTTTATTGCAGGAGCACTTTCAAATTTACTATTTACATCAATAGCATAAAGGGGTACATCTGTATTTAATAATTTTTTAATCTGGGATACGTTTTCTATCCCTATGCCACCACTTAAAAAAAAGGGCTTTTGGGATGGATAGTTACTCAAAAGGGTCCAATTAAACGCATATCCGTTTCCTCCAGGAAGGGCTCCTTTTGTGTCAAATAAAAAGAAATCGCAATGGTTTTCGTAGGGAGTAAGGCTGGAAAAGTCAAAAGCATCTTTGACGGAAAAGGCTTTGATCACTTCTACCTCAAAATCTCGAATGAGTTGACAGTACTCGGGTGTTTCTTTGCCATGCAGTTGGATTGCCTGCAATTGATGCGTATGAATGGCACTTTGAATATAATCCACTGAAGCATCCACAAAAACTCCTGTTTTTTTGATGCTTTTATCTAGCTCAGGAGTTCTCTGGCTTACATAGCGTTTTGAAGGTGCCCAAAAAATAAAGCCCATATAGTCGGGTTGCAAGGCGCTTAGCGCTGCAATATTTTCAGGTTCTCGCATACCGCATACTTTTAATTTCATGTCTTTAGTTTTCGGATGAAATCAAGGGCTGCTGCTCCAGGATCAGTTGTTTTCATAAAATTTTCTCCCACCAAAAAGCCTTGATAACCATAGGTCATTAAATCTTGAATTGTGGCAACATCACTTATTCCACTTTCTGAAACTTTTACAAAATCATTTGGAATTTTTTCTGCTAAAGTTCTGCTGGTATTTAGCGAAACTTCAAAGGTTTTCAGATTGCGGTTATTTACCCCAAGCAGATCTAAGGTAGGCATGATGGATTTTTCCAACTCTTCCAAGTTGTGTACTTCCAGTAACACGTCTAAACCTAGACTTTTTGCTGTGCTGGAGAATTGTTGAATTTCTGTTCTACTCAAAACGGAAGCAATCAATAAAATGACATCAGCTCCATGGGCTTTTGCTTCGATGAGTTGGTACTCATCCACAATGAATTCTTTACGTAAAAGGGGGAAATCCGTGACGGCACGAGTTAGGGTGAGGTCCTCTAGTGAACCACCAAAATATTTGCTATCGGTTAAAACCGACATTCCACAGACTCCCGCTTGTTCATAACCTCTTGCTACCTCGATTACGGAGAGTGAACTATTGATGTTTTGCTTGGATGGGGATCGTCGTTTGTGTTCGGCAATGATACCCGAACTACTGGCTCGCAAACGATCTGCCAATGGGTTAGCAGGACGGTCGAAAAGAGGGGAGGCTTCCCAGTAGGTGATCGGAAAAAATTGCTTTCGTAGGGCAACTTCGATTCTTTTATCGGCAACAATACGGTCTAGAATGCTCATACTTGGCTTAGGTTTTGAAGTTTTGTTAATGCTTCGAATGCCTTGCCAGAGACCAGTGATTCTTGGGCTTTCTCAAAGCCTTCTATAGGAGATAAATCTAAGGCAGTGGCAATGGCCATACCTGCATTGGCACACACAACGTTTTGCTGCGCTTCGGTGCCTCGGTTTTGAATGACGTCCATAAATATTTTTGCTGAGGAATCAACGGTATTTCCCCCTGCTATTTCTATTGGCTTTAAAGGGTATACTCCAAAATCTTGGGGGGTCAATACTTGTTCGCTCGCGTTGCGAAAAACTTTTGTAGGACAGGTCAATGAAATCTCGTCATATCCTTCTAACGCATATAGAATGGTGAAATTGGTATTTGTCTTTTGAAATAGGTAGTGGTACAAACGTGCCAATTCCAAATTGAATACTCCCGTTAGTTGATTTTTAGGAAAAGCAGGATTGACCAAGGGTCCCAGCATATTAAAAAACGTTTTCACACCTAATTCACGTCGCACTGGGGCTACATTTTTCATAGCTGGATGAAAAAGAGGTGCGTGTAAAATACAAATTCCTGCCTGATCCAAACACCGCTTTAAAAAATCAGCGTCATTGGTGAATTGTATTCCTAAAGCTTCCAAAACATTACTTGAACCGCAACCTGAGGAGACTCCATAATTTCCGTGTTTGGTTACTTTGATACCCGCACCTGCAGTTACAAAAGAGGCAAGAGTAGAAATGTTGAATGTATCCTTTCCATCTCCTCCTGTACCACAAAGATCAATGGTGTCAAATTCACTTAAATCAATGGAAATACAAAGTTCCAAAAGGGCGGCTCGGAACCCTTCCAATTCCTCAAGGCTAATACTGCGCATCATAAAGACCGTTAAGAATGAGGCAATTTGCGAGGTGTTGTACTTGTCCTCTGCAATGTTGTGAATCATCCTTCTGGCTTCTTCTTTACTGAGTTGCTGGTGTTGAACCAGTTTGTTGAGTATGGCTTTCATGCTTAACTATTGATCCAATTTTCTAATATTTTTTTTCCTTGCGGGGTAAGGATTGACTCGGGGTGAAATTGTACGGCACGTACATCATAGCTTTTGTGTCTGAGTGACATGAGTTGTCCATTTTCATCTACCGAGGTTGCAACCAGCGCTTCAGGTAGTGGCATAGCAACCACCCAAGAGTGGTAACGTCCTATTTCGAATGTGTGGGGTAGATCTTTAAATAATACATCCTTCTCAATGACCTTTACAGGTGTGGCAATTCCGTGATAGACCTTGTCTAGATTGACTAGGCTTCCGCCAAATACTTCTCCAATGGCTTGTTGTCCTAGACAGATGCCTAAAATCTTTTTTGTTGGAGCAAAACGCTTAATTGCAGCTTTGAGTAATCCCGATTCTTCAGGAATTCCTGGACCCGGGGAAAGAAGTAGAAGAGGGTAGTCTTCCAGTTCGTCCAGATCAAACTGATCGTTTCGCTTCACCTTAACCTCGCATCCCAATTCTTCAAGATAGTGAACCAAATTGTAAGTAAAGGAATCGTAATTATCAATCACAAATACTTTTTTCATTTCTAAAGATTTTCTGCTAGGGTTAAAGCTTTGTCTAAAGCTCCTAACTTGTTATACACTTCTTGTAATTCGCTTTCGGGAACCGAATCGGCCACGATACCTGCTCCTGCTTGATAATGCAATTCTCTGTTTTTACTCAAAAAGGAACGAATGATGATGGCGTGATTGAAATTTCCATAAAAGTCCATATACCCGATGGCCCCACCGTAGAAATTACGTCGGGTGGTTTCATAACGATCAATGAGTTGTAGTGCTTTGTGTTTGGGTGCACCACTCAGGGTTCCTGCGGGAAAAGTATCGGCCACTACACGAAAGGTTTGCACTGATTTTTTTAGAGTACAAGTTACTTTGGAAACCAGATGAATGACATGGGAATAAAATTGAATCTCCCTATTTTTTTCTACAACCACTTGGGAGCCGTTTCTGCTTAAATCGTTTCGTGCCAAATCCACCAGCATGACGTGTTCGCTGTTTTCTTTGGGATCTTCTGCCAATTGTTCTGCGGCGAGGGTATCTTTTTCATCGTTTCCAGTTCTTCGGAAGGTTCCTGCAATGGGGTGTATTTCAGCCTTTCCATCTTGCACAATGAGTTGTGCCTCGGGAGAACTTCCAAAGATTTTAAAATCGCCATAGTCAAAGAAAAATAAGTAGGGTGAAGGGTTGATTGAACGGAGCGTGCGATATACATTGAATTCGTCTCCTTTGAATTTTTGTGAAAAACGACGAGAAAGAACCAGCTGAAATACATCCCCTCGATCACAATGTGCTTTGCCTTTTTGTACAAATTCAAGGAATTCCTCATCTGTTAGATTTGAAGACTTGTCGCCTACTTTTTCAAAATTAAATAGAGTGCTTTCCTTGGAGTTGATCAGAATTTCTATTTCTTCCAAATTAGAATCCCCTTCAAAGCAATGGGAAAATAAATGGGCTTCATGATTAAAGAGACTTATAGCGATGATGTTTTGATATACAGCATAATACATATCGGGAATGTCCTGTCCTGGTTTGCTTTTGTCCAGTTTAAGATTTTCAAAACGATCCACTGCGTCATGAGCGATGTAGCCAAATATTCCATTGCTGATAAATTTATGAGGAAGTCGTTCGCTTTTAAATTGTTGAGAAAATTGATGAATTCGTTCGGGGACATCCATTTGAGTGTCTGCATTTTCAGTAGTGGAACTGCCATCTGGGAAATGGGTAGTCAAAATTCCTTCTTTTAAGGCTATGGAGGCAATGGGATTGCAGCAGATGTAAGAGAAGTTTTTATTATTGGCGTGGTAGTCACTACTCTCTAATAATAATGAATGGGGAAAACGATCCCTGAGTTTAAGGTAAACGCTCACCGGTGTAATGGTGTCTGCGAGTATTTTTTTATGCTCCGTTTTAAGGGCAAATGTTTTCATAGTGTACAAAATTAAAAAAGGCTTGTCGTGATGACAAGCCTTTTGGATAATATATATTCAGCTGTTTCACTCAAATCAGTGTAGATCCTCGTGCCACCAGTTGAAAAAAATTATTGTTCGGTTCATTAAATCAAATATAGTATAAATTTTATAACCCCAATCCCCGAACAATAATTATTTATTTAAATGAGATCCATCGCAATATCCCTCAGAATTTTGTGTGTTTCCACAACCGCATTTGGGTCTTCTGTTCGCTTTCATTTTTTTAATAGTTTAAAGTTATCCCTAATTCAAATTCATCGTAAATCGCTTTATCCCCAAGGTTGTCGAAAAAAGAATTGGAACCATAACGTACATTGTATTTTGCACGATTTACCATGAACTTAGTTGTGGCTTCATTTCCTTCAAAATGCATTTCCAATGAAACGGGTGCTGTGATCCCCTTTATTGTAAGATCTGCAACGATTTCATAATGGTTTTCTGTTTTTTGAACAACCTCAGTAAATGTCAAGTGTGATTTTGGAAACTTATCCACTCCAAAGAAGTCATCTGATTTGAGGTGTTTTTCTAGTTTGTTTTTGTATTCTCCAGTGAGATCAGCTACATTGATAGTGGTCATATCTACTTCAAACGCCCCTCCTGTAAGTTGGGTGCCATCCATTTCTAGAGAGCCATCAACTAAGTTAATGTAACCGTCGTGCTCTCCTGTAACTTTCTTTGCAAACCAATGGATATTACTTTTTTCAGCATCAATTTTTACAAGGCTGCTTTGACTCCAAAGTAGTGATGTGAAGATAGTTAAGGTTAGAGTTAGTAATTTCTTTTTCATAACAATTTTAATTAAAGATTAATTTTTCTTAATAGCTCAAAAAGATTTTCTTGTTCATCAGACCTAAGCGCTTGGGTGATTTGTTTTTCTGCTTTATCTACAACAGGATCTACCACCTTTAATAAGGACATACCTTCATCTGTAATAAACAATTCAATTTTCCTTCTGTTTTTTTCACAAATGTTGCGTTGCACAAAATTTTTATCAATCAGTTTGTCAATAATTCGCGTAGTGTTACTCATCCTATTTACCATGCGTTCTTGAACTGTAGATAAATTGGCAGGAACCCCTTTTTGACCTCTTAGGATCCGCAATACATTGAATTGTTGAAGCGAAATTTCATAAGGTTTTAACGCTTGTCCTAAAATTTCAAGGACTTTGCAATTTGTTTCTAAAATTGAAATAATAATCTGCTTCGTATCGATTGACATATGTACTTACAACAATTGTTGGTACAAATGTACAATAATTTTTGAATACACAAAATTATTTTGAATTTGTTTTCAGTTACGGACTGTTGTATTTTAGCAAAAAAAGCAATCATGGATTTATCACAAAAGGACTGGACAACCGACCAACAAGCCGCAGCGGATAGTATTATACTAGACGTCCGTACCCCAGAGGAATACGAAGCAGGACATCTTCCAGAGGCACAACTATTGGACATACGAAACCCACAAGGGTTTATGGAAGGTTTGGCATCGTTAGATGATTCGAAAACCTATTTTGTCTATTGTCGCTCTGGTGCACGAAGTGCACAAGCCTGTCAGCTAATGAAACAGCATGGCATTGTGAATTGTTTCAACCTGTTGGGGGGAATAATGGAGTGGCAGGGTCCCGTCACAACCTAGCTTTATTAAAACACCCCAAATTTTACGATGCAAGAAGTTTTACTCCATTACCTATGGCGGTACCAAAAATTTTCAAGTCCTTCTTTAGTTACTACAGAGGGAAAAGAGATAAGTATAATCCGACCTGGAAACCCAAATGCAGGAGGAGGTCCTGATTTTTTGGAAGCTCAAATTTTTTTTGATGCTCTGTTGTGGAATGGTCCTGTTGAGGTGCATCGTAAAGCCTCTGACTGGTATAGACACAATCACCATCTAGATCCAAATTATGAAAATGTAATTTTGCATGTAGTGTGGGAACACGATATGGACATAGCTTATTCCAACGGAAGAAAAATTCCTACCCTTCAGCTCCAAGACGTTGTTGATCAAGCTGTTTTAGATCGCCATAAATCTTTATTCCTTTCGTTGCATCAACGGCTTCCTTGCGAATCGGAAATTCATCGATTTTCAAATTTTCATTGGAAACATTGGCTGGAGCGTCTTTACGTTGCACGTGTTGAACAACGAGTGTCTGAGATACAGTCTTTATTAAAAATCTATAAAAAAGACTGGGAGTCGGTTTTATTTGTTTTGCTTTTTAAAGCATATGGTTTGAATGTCAACGGAACTGCTTTTTTTGAAAATGCACAAAGTATTCCGATTACTGTAATCCGAAAACTGTTGGGTAAGCCTTTGGATATGGAAGCCCTGTTCATGGGGCAGGCTGCACTTCTGGAGGGTGCAGGTGAAGATGCCTATCAAAAGGAATTAAAGGAGCGTTATGTTTATTTAAAATCCAAATTTAACTTGGTTCAGCCCAAAGGGGTCCGGGTGCAATTTGCACGCTTGCGTCCTTCCAACTTTCCAACTCTTAGAATTGCACAATTGGCTGGACTCTATGCCAAGCAGTCTGCCCTTTTTCAAGAAGTCATTCGGCATTCAGATCCTGAGGCCTCTTTTAAAACCTTTGCGGTATCGCTTCAGGGCTATTGGAAAACCCATTATAATTTTGGATCCAAAAGTCCGTCCAGAATCAAAAAATTTAGCCGTTCTTTTTTTGATTTGATAGCAATCAATGCACTACTTCCAGTTCGTTATGCTTATGCTCGATATTTGGGAGAATCAGGAGAGGAAGACTTGTTTCATTGGGTCGAGAAAATCCCTATGGAGCGCAATAGGGTAACGAAAATATTCGATCAATTGAAGGTGCCAATTCAGCATGCGGGGGATAGTCAAGGTCTTATGCATCTGTTTAAAAACTATTGTCAAAAACACCAATGTTTAACTTGTAATGTAGGATTTCATCTGATGAAATCATAGTGCTAATTTCTTTTAAACCTGTATGTTTGTACTATGATAAAATCTCAACGTTTACGAATTTTTTTTGAACGAAACGGGTTTGCTGTATCTACTCGTTTGGCGGAATTGCTCGGTATGAAAGTCAAAAGCGTCCGATTGTTTTTTGTGTATGCATCATTCACCACATTGATCGGAGGTTTTGTGCTATACCTCACATTAGCTTTTTGGTTAAAGCTGAAAGATTTAATCTATACCAAACGTACCTCTGTATTTGATTTATAACGATGTCCCTGTTACAAAATCCTCTCTTTCGCGCATTACTACTTTTAGTTCTCATACTGCTGTTTGGGATTACTGGTTTTTACATAACCACACCCGACTTCTCTTTTTTTGATGCACTTTACATGACTGTGATTACCCTGAGTACGGTGGGTTATACTGAAGTGGAGGGATTTTCAGATCAAGGACGCAGCTTTGCTGTTGCCTTTATACTTGTGGCTTTTGTGGTGGTTGCCATTGCCATTCGCTTTATTGTAGAATCGCTATTTAGTCAATGGAATTTGAATTACTGGAAACAAAAAAAAATAAGATCATGACAAAAAATTTAATCGGGCACACACTGGTTTGTGGATTTGGCCGTAATGGGCGACAAGCCGTAAAACGTTTACAACAACACAAAGAGCAATATATCGTAATAGAACAGGATGAAAAACTTATAAAGGCCCATGAGAAAGAGATTCTTTTTTACAAAGGCACTGCACTTTCCGATGAGGTGTTACTTGCAGCGGGAATCCAACGTGCCAAAAACCTAATTTGCTCCTTACCTGATGATGCAGACAATCTTTTTGTGGTTTTGTCTGCCCGAAAATTACAACCCGATATTGTCATTGTCAGCCGAGTTTCAGAAGAACGAAACCAATCTAAACTGGAATGGGCTGGTGCCAATCATGTGATCATGCCGGATAAGATTGGGGGAGACCATATGGCAGCATTGCTTACTGTTCCCGACTTGATAAATTTTTTGGGAAATCTGGATTGGTGGAAAGACGATACCAGTCCCAATGTAGAAGAGGTAGTTTTGAGGCAGTTACCTAAAAAATATCAAAATAAGTCCTTAGCAGAGTTGCAACTACGAGAACTTACGGGATGTAACGTGATTGGATATAAAGATGCAGAGGGAAATCAACACATCAATCCCGATGCAAACACCTCATTATCAGTCCAGGGGAAACTCATTGTGTTGGGTACAAGAAAAAGCATTAAAAAATTAAACACAATCTTTCAGTTAGAATAGTTTGTTTTTCTAATCCTTTTTAAGATATTGAACCCTTAAATCTTTTTTCTGATGCTAAAGTTTTCAAAACTATCAAAACCTATTCTTTTCACTTTTTCATTTCTATTTCTATCAATTCCACTAGCTGCCCAAGATCGGGGTTTGGACGAGCGTATAAATGAAGCATTCACTCCGATTGCAAATTGGTGGGAGGGTTTAATTTTACACAATTTTCCGGGCACTCAGATTCCGACCATTATATTTCTACTTGTGGGAGGGGCATTGTTTTTCACCTTTTATTTTGGTTTTGTCAACATTCGACATTTTATAACAGCCATCAATACAGTCCGGGGGAAATTTGACAGTATTGACCATCACAGTGCAGCCCCATCAGAGCTGGCCATAGACGGGGATGTCAAAGGAACGATTGCTGATGAAAGTAAAGAAGGTGAGGTAAGCCACTTCCAAGCTTTAGCCACAGCAGTATCTGGTACAGTTGGAAATGGAAATATTGCAGGAGTTGCTCTTGCGATAGCAGTAGGAGGACCTGGGGCCACCTTTTGGATGATTCTCTGTGGATTGTTGGGAATGTCCACCAAATTCGTAGAATGTACCCTAGGTGTAAAGTACCGCGATGTAGGAGAAGACGGAACCATATATGGAGGGCCTATGTATTATTTGACCAAAGGACTTCAAGAAAAAGGATTTGTCACTTTAGGAAAAGTACTGGCGGGAATCTTCGCTTTTTTATGTATTGGAGCTTCCTTTGGTGGAGGTAATGCAGCACAGTCCAATCAAGCGGCAATGCAGCTTGTCGATTCTTTTGGCATGACTGGAGGTAATGCCCGTACTATTATTGGTGTTATAATGATGATAGTAGTGGGTGTCATAATTATTGGGGGAATCAAACGTATAGCTTCTGTTACAGAAAAAGTAGTCCCTTTGATGGCATTGATGTATATCCTTGCTTGTCTGTATATTATTTTCACAAATTTTAGTTTTGTAGATGATGCTTTTGCTATGATTTTTAAACAAGCTTTCAGCCCTCAAGCTGGACTGGGAGGTTTACTTGGTGTCTTGATTACCGGATTTAGGCGTGCGGCATTTTCCAATGAAGCAGGAGCTGGTTCTGCCTCTATTGCCCATTCTGCAGTAAAAACAAAGTATCCCGCATCTGAAGGTTTGGTGGCTTTACTAGAGCCTTTCATTGATACGGTAGTGATTTGTACTATGACCGCTTTGGTAATTATTATTTTTAATGGTGACAATACAGTTTTTGACTACGGAGGTGTAGGTGGTGTTGTGATGATTGATGGAGTCCCTGCTGAGGGAGCCGGAATTACAGCTGCTGCATTTTCAAAATACATTGCATTTTCTGGACCATTTTTGACTATTGCAGTCGTTTTATTTGCCGTCTCTACCATGATTTCGTGGTCTTATTACGGTTTACAATCCTGGATGTACATTTTTGGAAAGAGCAAAGTGTCCGAGTTGACCTATAAATCTTTGTTTTTGATTTTTATTGTAATTGGTGCTGCTGGAGATATGTCTTCTGTTTGGGCATTTTCAGACGCTATGATTCTCGCTTTGGTATTCCCAAATATGATCGGACTATTGTTGCTTTTCCCACGTGTACGTGAAGAATTGAACTCCTATCTTCAAGCAATTACAGGATTGAAAAAATAAATCTTAATGCCCCAAAGACCTTTTCGATTTGTGTTGTCTCGACCTCAACGAGGGGCTGTTATTATCCTGTTATTAGTGATGAGTGTAGTCCAACTTTTTCGGTTATTTACTCAGTCTGTTGAAGAAGTTCCATTGGATATGACAGAAACTCATCAGTATCAAGCCTTGCTAGACTCTATACGAATAAGAGAAAATGAACCTGCACCAATCGTTTATCAATACAATCCCAATTACCTTTCTGATTACCGCGCCTATGCTATAGGGATTCCACCCGAAGCATTCGACAGACTACTGCGTTTCAGGGAGACAAACCGCTTTGTAAATTCACCAAAGGAATTTCAAGCGGTTACAGGACTCACGGATGCGCTTATGGAAAAGGTACTTCCGCAACTCAAATTCCCCAAAGGTTTTGTCAAGACAAAACCAAAAGTTAGAAGTCTAGTAAAGAAAGATATCAACAAGGCTACAGCAAATGATTTTGCCGAGATTTCGGGGATTGGTTCTGTACTTTCAGAACGTATCGTCAACTACAGGACGTACCTCTCGGGCTTTTCCGTTTTGGCCCAATGTTACGAAGTCTATGGCTTAGACAGTCTTGTTGTGAAGCGGCTTTTAGATCGTTTTGAAATTCAATCACCTCCAAATATCAATCGTCTGGATCTCAATAGGGCGACTCTCCAGGAGCTTGAAAACACCCCTTATTTAAATCGAGAAGATACACGAAAAATTATCGCGCACAGAACCCGAAATAAAGGGATAAACGAAGCTTTTTTGTCTGAACTTTTCGTAAATTCCCCAAACAAACTACAAAGAATAAAACTATATTTGCACTAAAAATTGTTTATGATTGATTTCGAATTACGTCCTGAAATTCAAACTACCGAAACTCAGCGAATGGTGTTTGAAGCAGCTCGAGATTTTGCTGCACAATTCATCAAACCCAATGTCATGGACTGGGACGAAGCTCAATATTTTCCGGCGGAAATTTTCGAACAGGCTGGTTCTCTTGGATTTATGGGAATGTTGATCCCAGAAACCTACGGAGGTTCTGGAATGGGGTATCATGAATACGTCACACTCATCGAAACAATCTCAATGGTGGATCCTTCCATAGGTCTCTCCATAGCAGCACATAACTCCTTGTGCGTCAATCATATTTACTCATTTGGAACGGAGCAACAACGAAAAAAATGGCTTCCAAAACTTTGTGAAGGAAGCGCTCTTGGCGCCTGGGGACTTACCGAACACAATACCGGTTCAGATGCCAAAGGAATGTCCACTACAGCCAGGAAAGAAGGAGATCAGTGGATTTTGAATGGCACCAAAAACTTTATTACTCACGGGATTTCTGGAGATATCGCAGTAGTGATTGCTAGAAATGGCGAAAAGGGAGACAATCGAGGAATGACCGCTTTTGTAGTAGAACGAGGCACTCCTGGTTTTTTTGCAGGTAAAAAAGAAAATAAATTGGGTATGCGTGCCTCAGAGACTGCTGAAATGGTTTTTGATGAATGTGTTATTCCTGATGCAAACCGATTGGGTCCAGTTGGAGATGGCTTTATTCAATCTATGAAAATACTAGACGGAGGAAGGATTTCCATCGCAGCACTTTCGTTAGGAGTCGCCAAAGGAGCCTATAACGCCGCACTGGCTTATTCAGAAGAACGTAAACAATTTGGTAAATCGATTAGTAATTTTCAAGGCATTTCTTTTAAGTTGGTTGATATGGCAACAGAAATTGAAGCTTCTACTTTGCTCACTCAAAAAGCAGCAGAGATGAAAAACCAAAATTTAAATGTGACCAAAGCAGGTGCAATGGCAAAATTATTTGCTTCTGAAACCTGTGTGAGAGTAGCTAATGAGGCGGTTCAAATCCATGGAGGGTATGGTTTTACAAAAGATTATCCGGTAGAAAAATTCTTGAGAGATTCAAAGCTTTGCACCATTGGTGAAGGGACTAGTGAAATACAAAAAGTGGTCATAGCTAGAAAAATTTTAAACGGAGAGCGTTAAATTTTAAATAAAAGTGTCTAAACACATTCTTTTATATATATTTGCACCCATTATGAAAGGAGGTGCCATATTATGTTAATTATTCCCATCAAAGACGGTGAAAACATCGATCGCGCATTAAAGCGTTTTAAAAGAAAATTTGATAAAACAGGAGCAATGCGTCAGTTGCGAACCAGAAAGCAGTTTACTAAGCCTTCTGTAAAGAATCGTCAAAAAATTCAAAAGGCGCAATACATCCAGCATCTTAGAGATAGTGAAAGCATCTAAGTTTTAGCAAACGTTATCACAATATATACGTTATCTTAATGAAGTTTTATAACTTTATGGGATAACGTTTTTTTATGTCCATCCCTGCGTTTTTAGAATATATTTCATTAGAAAAAAAATGTTCTCAGCACACCTTAAAGGCCTACCGATCCAATTTGGAGGCTTTTGAAAAGTTCATTGTAGAACAGAGTGCTGAAGATACTTTAGATGGGGTTTCCTATGGAGAAATACGCGCATGGATTGTTTCTTTGATCCAATCGGGAAACAGCCCTCGGACGGTCAATAGAAAGATCTCTGTCTTGCGTTCGTATTTCAAGTTTTTACTCCGTATTGGAGGGATTTCAGTTTCGCCATTAAAAGAACACAAAGCTCTCAAAACAGATACCAAAGTCCAATTACCTTTTTTTCAAGAAGAAATCCAACGGTTGTTTACTGCTGATTTTTTTCCAGATGATTACACCGGTACACTCCAGAAAACTTTGATCCAACTGTTTTATTACACAGGTATTCGCAGAAGTGAACTGATAGAGCTTAAAGTGCAAGAGGTCGATTTTTCTGCTGGATTAATGAAGGTTTTGGGGAAACGAAATAAAGAGCGATTGCTTCCTCTTTTGCCAGAAATTAAAATGCAATTGAAGCAACTACTAGAGATGCAAAAGCAGTGTCAAATTCCCCGAGATTCAGACTGTTTTTTTATCAACAATCGTGGGAAAAAGCTTCATGCAACATTTGTTTATGAGACGGTAAAAACCTATCTTAGTAAGGTATCCACCAAAACCAAAAGAAGCCCTCATGTCCTCAGGCATAGCTTTGCAACACATTTGTTGGATCAAGGTGCAGATTTAAATGCAATCAAGGATTTGCTAGGTCATAGTAGTATTGCTGCGACACAACATTATACTCATAGCAGTATGAAAAAAATCCAAGAAGTATACAAAAAGGCACACCCCAGAGAGAAAAACAACTAAAAAACAAATCGTATGATCACAATGCACTTTAGAGCTGTAAACTACAAAGCCGACATCAAACTAAAAGAATTTTCTCAAAAGCGAATTGAAAAACTTTCATTGTTTCACAATCAGATCAGTGAAGTCTTTGTTTTTACTAAAGTTGAAAATAATTCAGATGGAATTAATAAATGGGCAGAGCTTAAAATAAGCATTCCTGGCGATGTCATAATCGTCAAAAAAATCTCTAAATCTTTTGAGGAATCCGTCAACAGTGCTGCGGAAAGTGCAGAGCGGATTCTAAAGCGTAGAAAGGAAAAAGAACGAATCTTATAAAAAGTTATTTTTTTCTTTTGAAAGCATAAAAAATAGCATTTAATTTGCAATCGATTTTGCGAGAGCAGAATTCAAAAGCCGATGTAGCTCAGCTGGCTAGAGCAGCTGATTTGTAATCAGCAGGTCGTGGGTTCGAGTCCCTCCATCGGCTCTTTAAAAAAGTAAAAGTGTATAAGCGGTCAGATTGTTCTGACATGCTAAGGCCAAAAACACTTTATGAAAAACTTTTTTAATGCTCATTGAAAATAGGGGAGATACTCAAGCGGCCAACGAGGACAGACTGTAAATCTGTTGTTTTTTAACTTCGCAGGTTCGAATCCTGCTCTCCCCACTTAGGTGTGTTTGTAAAATGTTTTTATATTTACAAATTCAATACCAACACTGGCTCATGTCAGTTTAATGCGAGAGTAGCTCAGTTGGTAGAGCGTCAGCCTTCCAAGCTGAATGTCGCCGGTTCGAACCCGGTCTCTCGCTCTCTTTTTTTATCGCCGATGTAGCTCAGGGGTAGAGCGTTTCCTTGGTAAGGAAGAGGTCACGAGTTCAAATCTCGTCATTGGCTCTCTTTAACAGCAAGGCTTTCCATCGGAATGCCTTTTTTACTTTTCAAAACTTTCAGATTTAAACTTCTCTTTAAATCTTGGCTAAATAATTTCATCATTTAGTTCATTCACATACGTATTTATTTAATGAAGTATGGAAAAATTCATACAAAAAGTATAGGGTGGGCTTTTGGGATCATAAAACGAAGCCTCAATGAAACGCTCAACTTCAAGCGCTTATCAAAAAAAGTTTATATCGATCTGTTTTTTGGATTCTTATCTGGAAAGCGTCCCTGATTGCCAATTCCGTCAAAATCATTTGTATCGAAATACTCCGAATCATTTTGTTTTTTTCTCTGAATTTGACTTAAGACTATTTTTAAATAAAAATAGAGATAAACGATAAAGATCAAAGTGCCAATAATAAAGGTCAGTTGATTGTTCATATAGTTTTAGTTATCGTCTTTTCTTCTCTGTCTAATAGCAATTGCAAAAGCCAAAATGGTAACGGGCCATAAGCCTACATATATACCTTCCAATTGGTTGCCTGAAAACCAAAGATAAATTGAATATAAAAAGCTTAAAAAGGCAAGAAGAATGGGGTAGTACTTTTCTAGAAATTTCATTATTTTTTTTTTACAGGGACGACCCCGAATAAATATTAGTTTTCAAACTTCATTTAAAATACAAAAAATCTTCCAAAAATCACTGTAGATCTACCCATATTAAATTTAAATGGTATTTGAATCCTTTGCGAGTGATAAAAATAAAAAGGTTTTTCTGGTTTATCGCCACAGGTTTTCTACATTTATGGGAATATCAATTGCAATCCTGTTAACCAATTAAAATACATTTTTATGCAAAAAGAGACACCAATTTTTTTTCTGCTTTTGTTGTGTGGACTGACGGTCTTCGCCCAAACTCCAGAAAATTCAAGCCAGAACAATCCTGAAGTTGAACGAGTAGAAAAGGCAGTTTATGAATTAAACCAGGCGATGGTCAATCGTGATGAAACCGCATTAAAAAATCTTACTACAGAAGCCCTTACCTATGGTCATTCAAGTGGGAATATTGAAAACAAACAAGCGTTTGTAGATGCAGTTGTTCATGGAGATTTTAATTTTATTTCCACCGATACGGAAAATCAAACCGTTTATTTTTCAGGAGATGATACAGCTGTGGTTCGGCATATTTTTTTGATAGAAGCGATCAATAAGGGCAACCCTGTAAGTATTCGTCTGGGTAATATGATGGTGTTTAAAAAACAAAAAAATCAGTGGAGGTTGCTGGCACGTCAAGCCTATAAACTATAAAACAGAGGTGTTTAAGACGAGGAACATTTCCACTTATTTTTTAAAAGTATAAATACTTGTCTTTCTATTTTCTCTAAATTTATAGAGTTGAGTTCTTATTTCCAAAGGCAATGAATTCCATCTCTTATTTGTAATCCGAATGTAAGCCACAGGTTTTTTTTGAATTAGTTGTGTCAAAAAATTCAGGTCTATAGTTTGAATCTTTCCCTTAGTATAGAACTGACTTGAGTAAGATTTTTGATCCAAGGAATACACTGGAACTTCAGGACGGAGATTGGTTACAAGGTACTTGTCTGTATTGTTTACATACAGGGGTTTAGCAATTCCCGACATCAAAAGAAAAAAAAGTGCTAAGGGAATCCCGATACCAATACCGAGATAGGTCTTTTTGTATTGAACCTCTTTCCAAAAAAACACGATCATTAAAGCAACAGGAATCATCGAAGGGAGGATGTAGGGATGTATTAAACTTTTTGAAGAAGTAAAAAAGAAGGGGGTCCAGATCATCCAGATTAATAAAAACAATGTCCATGGATTGCCCTTTATTTGCTTCCATTTTTTTACAATTAACCTTATAAGTAATACCGACCAGGGCAAAACAAAGGCGATAAAAAATAACCACACAATACCAAGGGGCTGCTGTTTTGGAAAACCGTATTTATCTCCTTTCCAATCGGAATTGAAATAGCGTTCAAAATGTTCCCCTACAATAAAATAATCGATAAAACCTGGAGATCGCCATTCCGCAAATGCATACCAAGGAAGACTTAGCACAAGTGTGATAATTACACCTCCAACCCAGGGCGCAGTAACTACAGCTCTTTTAATATTTCCAGTAAAAACACACCAAAGACCGATTGGAGGTAAGGTTAAAATTGCTACAATTGGGCCTTTTGCAAGCAATCCCAAGCCTAAGCCTGCAAAAAAAAGATAGCCCCAATATGAGGAACTTTCTTTTTGAACGGCTTCCCAAAAACTCAGTAAGACCAATCCAACACTAAAGCTTAGAAAAAGATCTGTAGAGACTACCCCTGCGTGCAAATAAAATTCTGGTAAACTAAGTAATACTATTCCTGGAAAATAGAAGGTGTTTTTCTTTTGATATCTTCCTAAAAACAGACCGATGAATACGGCCAATAGCAAATACGGCAAACGTACAAAAAACGCATGGTCTCCAAAAACAGAAATGCTTAAGGCACTAGCCCAAGTTGAAAGAGGGGGTTTGGCCCAAAAAGGAACTCCGTAGTCTATATGGGGAACTATCCAATCTCCAGTTTCAACCATAATGCGGGCAATTTCTGCATAACGCGCTTCCGTTTTGTCCATCAAGGGAAGGCTGAAATTAAAAACCCCTCGAATCAAAACCAGCCCCCAAAACAAGAAGGGATGCCATTTTTCATTGCTAAGGATTGAAAGGATCTTTTTCATTTGTAATGTCTGTAGATTTTCAATAGGTCTTTCCATACCAAAAGACCGTAAATAGGTTCAATTCTAGAATCCCCCAAATCAATCCAAGTATTCAAAGGAACCTCTTTGGAGATCTTGAGTAACTGGGCTCCAAAAAATTTCTTTAAGCGAAAAAAAATTTCCACATCAAACAACCAACGGGAAATAAAAGGCTTTTCAAAAGCGGTTAAAACAATTTTAGAACTAAAAATTTTACACCCACACTGAGTATCATATACAGGGAGTCGTAACATTTTAGAGATTAATGTCGCAATTATCCGACCGATAAAAAAGCGATACCACTTTCGCTGGATATGATTATCTAATTTTTTAAGGCGCGAAGCAAACACAAATTGGGTTTTGGCATCAATTTTTTTGGACAAACCATAGCAATCTTCTAAAGGTGTCGAAAGATCTGCATCTAGGAAGGCCATACGATCGTATTTTTTTTCATCTAAAGCAGCCCGCATTCCTGCTCTGACGGCATTAGCTTTTCCCAAATTTTTTTCTAGGTTCAGAATTTTTACCTGCTTTGGAAAATGGTTTTCCATTTTTTTAAGAATACTCAGAGTTTGATCTTTAGAGCCATCGTTTACAAATAAGTAAGACAGCTCGGGATGTATTTTCATAAAGCCTTCAAAAGCAGATGGTTCAAGTCTTTTGGATTCGTTGTAACAGGGAACAATGATTATTAAATTCATAAAGCGGCATTCTGAAATGTCTAAACCCATTTCAAAAAAACAAAATTAAGCATTTAAGTCCTTTCAAACTCTTAGAATATAAGGAGTAAAAGAAAAGACTTTTTAGAGCAAAAAAAAATAGTTTAGAGTCTAGCGACAAGTACTTTGTGTAATAGATTATATTAAAATCAAATACATATACAAAAAAAAAGCATAAAACAATCTTTGAAAAGAAAAAAATTAATAAATTTGCGCTCCTAAAAATAACATTGAAACAACAATAATTATGGCTAAAGAAACATTTGACCGGTCGAAACCCCACTTAAATATTGGAACTATTGGTCACGTAGATCACGGAAAAACAACTCTTACTGCAGCAATCACAAAAGTGCTTGCAGATGCAGGTTTTTCTGAAGCAAGAAGCTTTGATCAAATTGACAACGCTCCTGAAGAAAAAGAGCGTGGAATCACGATCAACACTTCACACGTTGAATACCAAACAGCAAATCGTCACTACGCACACGTGGATTGTCCAGGTCACGCCGACTATGTAAAGAACATGGTTACTGGTGCTGCTCAAATGGATGGTGCTATACTTGTTGTTGCTGCAACAGATGGCCCTATGCCACAAACTAGAGAACATATCCTTTTGGGACGCCAAGTAGGTGTACCACGTATTGTAGTGTTCTTGAATAAAGCAGACATGGTGGATGATGAAGAATTACTAGAATTAGTTGAAATGGAAGTACGTGAATTACTTTCTTTTTATGACTATGACGGAGATAATACACCTGTTGTTTTAGGTTCTGCTCTTGGAGCATTGAACGGAGAGCAAAAATGGGTCGATACCGTAATGAAATTAATGGATGAAGTAGATACATGGATCGAATTGCCCAAGCGTGACGTCGACAAAGACGCTCTAATGCCTGTGGAAGATGTATTCTCAATTACTGGTCGTGGTACTGTTGCTACTGGTCGTATTGAAACAGGAGTATTCAATACTGGAGATGAAGTTGATATCATTGGTATGGGTGCTGAAAAATTAAAATCTACAGTTACCGGAGTTGAGATGTTTAGAAAAATATTAGACCGTGGGGAAGCTGGAGATAACGTAGGTATCCTTTTGAGAGGTATCGAAAAAACCGATATCAAAAGAGGTATGGTAATCTGTAAGCCAGGTTCTGTAACTCCTCACGCTAAATTTAAAGCCGAGGTATATATCTTGAAAAAAGAAGAAGGTGGTCGTCACACACCATTCCATAACAACTACCGTCCACAGTTTTACGTTCGTACTACTGACGTTACAGGAAATATTGCTTTACCTGACGGAGTTGAAATGGTAATGCCTGGTGATAACTTAACGATCAATGTTGACTTAATTAGCCCAATCGCTTTAAGCATTGGACTACGTTTTGCGATCCGTGAAGGGGGTAGAACTGTAGGGGCTGGACAGGTTACCGAAATCCTAGACTAAGTAAAATGTTTTTAAAATGACATTGAAGGTGTCCCGTAAACACGGGACGCCTTTTGTGTCAAATAAAAACGGGTTTAGCTCAGTTGGTAGAGCACTGGTCTCCAAAACCAGGTGTCGGGAGTTCGAGCCTCTCAACCCGTGCTGATAAAAATAATAGATGGCAGCAATGATTGATTATATAAAAGATTCATTTGAGGAATTAAAAAATAACGTTTCTTGGACTGAACGTTCCGAACTTCAGCGTTTGGTAGTCATTGTACTTGTGTTTTCTGTCCTATTTTCTTTGGCAATATGGGGTGCAGACACCTTGCTTTCCAAAGTGATACAGTTTTATTTTAATTTGATCGGATAAGGATGGCTACAACGACAAGCGATAAAAAATGGTATGTAGTTCGTGCTGTGAGCGGTCAAGAGGCAAAAATCAAAGACTACATCATGTCTGAGATTACACGCTTTAGTTACGACCACCTTGTTGAGGACATTTTAGTTCCTACAGAAAAGGTTGTACAAATTCGCAATGGAAAAAAAATTAGTAAAGAGCGCACTTATTTTCCAGGATATATTATGATCAAAGCAAATTTATCTGGAGAACTTCCACACATCATCAAGTCAGTTACCAATGTTATTGGATTTTTAGGAGAGACCAAAGGGGGAGAGCCCATACCTATGCGTGAAGCAGAAGTTAACAGAATGCTTGGTAAGGTGGATGAATTAGCCCTTACTACAGAACACATTTCCATTCCTTTCAACGTAGGTGAAAATGTAAAAGTTATCGATGGTCCATTTAACGGATTTACGGGAACTATCGAAAAAGTAAATGAAGAAAAACGCAAACTCGAAGTGATGGTTAAAATCTTCGGACGAAAGACCCCGCTAGAGTTGAGTTATATGCAAGTAGAAAAACTATAAATGTTACATAAATTAAGATGGTGTAGCCGCTTCCAACTTCTACACCCCCTTAAAATTAAATTAGACAATGGCAAAAGAAGTAAGTAAAGTATTAAAACTACAAGTTCGGGGAGGTGCTGCGAATCCATCGCCACCGGTTGGACCCGCGCTCGGATCTGCAGGAGTCAATATCATGGAGTTTTGTAAGCAGTTTAATGCACGAACCCAAGATAAACCTGGTAAAGTTTTACCAGTAGCGATTACTGTATATGTTGACAAGTCCTTTGAGTTTGTCATCAAGACTCCGCCAGCGGCCGTTCAACTGATGGAAGCAGCCAAAGCTAAAAAAGGTTCTGGAGAACCCAATCGAAAAAAAGTGGCTACGGTCACTTGGGATCAGGTAAAAGTTATCGCAGAAGATAAAATGCCTGACCTCAATGCCTTTACCGTAGAGTCTGCTATGAAAATGGTAGCGGGTACGGCACGTTCGATGGGATTCAAAATCTCAGGAGAAGCTCCCTTTTAATTTTTAATAGTAAGCAATGGCTAGATTAAGTAAAAAACAAAAAGAAGCGCGAGCAAAAGTAGATCCTAAAAAAATCTATTCACTCCAAGAAGCTTCTGCTTTGGTAAAAGAAATTACCAATACAAAATTTGATGCGAGCGTTGACTTGGCAGTTCGACTGGGTGTTGATCCCAAAAAAGCCAATCAAATGGTTCGTGGTGTAGTTACCCTACCTCACGGTACAGGAAAGGACGTTCGCGTTCTCGCCTTGGTAACTCCAGATAAAGAAGCAGATGCCAAAGAGGCAGGTGCAGATTTTATAGGTCTTGATGACTACCTTCAGAAGATCAAAGGAGGATGGACCGACGTTGACGTAATTGTCACTATGCCCAGTGTGATGGGAAAATTAGGCCCTTTAGGTCGTGTATTAGGTCCTCGTGGCTTAATGCCCAACCCCAAAACGGGAACTGTCACCATGGACATCAAAAAGGCTGTAGCTGACGTCAAAGGAGGTAAAATTGATTTTAAAGTGGATAAGACAGGAATTGTTCATGCTTCCATTGGAAAAGCATCTTTTTCTGCGGAAAAGATTTTTGAAAATGCAGATGAGCTGTTGAAAACCATTTTAAAGTTAAAGCCTTCAACCTCAAAAGGAATTTATGTCAAAAGCGTTTATATGTCTAGTACGATGAGTCCTGGGATTTCCATAGACACCAAACTAGCCTAACGCACAATACGCAAGCAATGACAAGACAAGAAAAAAACGAAGCAATTGAAAGCCTTAAAGAAGCTTTAGGAGGAGTTAAAAACCTTTATTTAGCGGATATTGCAGGGTTGGATGCAAAACAAACAAGCAACCTGAGAAGGGCTTGTTTCAAGCAGAATATAAAACTGCAAGTGGTTAAAAATACATTACTCGCCAAAGCTATGGAAGCTTCCGTTCATGACTTTGGAGAGTTGACAGGGATCCTGAAAGGGAATACCTCGTTGATGTTTTCCGAATCGGGAAATGCACCTGCAAAGGTGATCAAGGACTTTAGAAAAAAGTCGGACAAACCCATTTTAAAAGGTGCTTTTATTGAAGAAGCCGTTTACATTGGGGATGACCAACTAGACGCCTTAGTTGCGATCAAATCTAAAGATGAGTTGATTGGAGATATTTTAACATTGTTACAATCGCCAACCAAAAACGTGGTTTCTGCACTTCAGTCAGGAGGTGGGAAACTCTCTGGAATTTTAAAAACACTTTCAGAACGTTAAACCCTGACCCAAAAAAGTACGCACTCGAATTAACACAATAAAGTTTTAACAGAAAAATTAGTAACATGGCAGATTTAAAAGAATTCGCAGAACAACTAGTCAACTTGACGGTAAAAGAAGTCAATGAGTTGGCAGATATTTTAAAAGATGAGTACGGAATCGAACCTGCAGCTGCTGCAGTTGCGGTTGCTGGACCTGCTGGTGGCGGAGCCACTGGAGATGCAGCAGAGGAAAAGTCAGAATTTGACGTGATCCTTAAAGCCGCGGGAGGTTCTAAACTCGCAGTAGTAAAATTAGTAAAGGAATTGACTGGTCTTGGGCTTAAAGAAGCTAAAGAATTAGTTGACGGTGCACCCGCTCCATTGAAAGAAGGAGTTGCTAAAGATGAAGCTGAAGCGCTTCAAAAATCTCTAGAAGAAGCAGGTGCCGAGGTTGAGCTTAAGTAGTCTCAATCCATACCAATAGAGGTCTAGGCTTTTGGATTTTTTCCAAAGGCCTATCCCTTTTTAATGTCCGCCCCTTTTGTATGATGACCCTTAAAAACACAGTTAGATGCCTAGTAAACAGAGCCAAAGAACCAACTTCGCAGGAGCAAAACACACTCCCAATTATCCTGATTTTCTGGATATTCAAATTAAATCTTTTCAAGATTTTTTTCAGCTAGAAACAAAATCTGACGAACGTAATGTAGAAGGTCTCTTCAATACGTTTAAAGAAAATTTCCCCATTTCAGATACCAGAAATCAATTTGTTCTCGAATTTTTAGACTATTTCGTGGATCCTCCACGCTATTCAATTCAAGAATGTATCGAAAGAGGACTGACTTATTCCGTTCCGCTTAAGGCACGTTTAAAACTGTATTGTAACGATCTAGAGCACGAAGATTTTGAAACAATTGTCCAAGATGTCTTTTTAGGGACTATCCCCTATATGACACCTAGCGGTACTTTTGTTATCAATGGTGCAGAACGTATTGTTGTTTCTCAATTACACCGTTCACCTGGAGTTTTCTTTGGCCAATCCTTTCACGCCAACGGTACAAAATTATACTCAGCCCGAGTGATTCCATTTAAGGGTTCTTGGATTGAATTTGCTACGGATATCAATAGCGTTATGTACGCCTACATTGACCGTAAGAAAAAATTACCTGTAACGACTTTGTTCCGAGCGATTGGTTTCGAACATGATCGTGACATCCTTGAAATTTTTGATCTTGCAGAAGAAATTAAAGTAACCAAAGCAGGACTAAAACGAGTTTTAGGAAGAAAATTGGCAGCACGTGTATTAAAGACTTGGCATGAAGACTTTGTCGATGAAGATACAGGAGAAGTTATTTCTATTGAGCGTAACGAAATTATCATCGATCGGGATACTATCCTCGAAAAGGAACACATCGATGAGATTATGGAGGCAAGTGTAAAAAACATTCTTTTACACAAAGTCGATGCGCATATGTCAGACTATGCCATCATTTACAATACTCTGCAAAAAGATCCAACCAATTCCGAAAAAGAAGCGGTAGAGCATATTTATCGCCAGTTGCGTAATGCAGAACCACCAGACGAAGATACTGCTCGTGGAATCATCGATAAGCTGTTTTTCTCTGACCAAAGGTATAACCTAGGTGAAGTAGGACGTTATCGAATGAATAAAAAACTCGGTTTAGATGTTGAAATGGACAAACAAGTTTTGACCAAATTAGATATCATTACCATTGTAAAATATTTGATTGAATTGATCAACTCTAAAGCAGAGATTGATGATATCGACCACCTTTCCAACCGACGTGTACGAACAGTAGGAGAGCAGTTGTCTTCTCAGTTTGGAGTAGGTCTTGCCCGTATGGCAAGAACCATCCGAGAGCGTATGAATGTGCGGGATAACGAGGTATTTACTCCCATTGATCTAATTAACGCGAAAACATTATCCTCAGTAATCAACAGTTTCTTTGGAACCAACCAGTTGTCGCAGTTTATGGATCAAACCAATCCATTGGCAGAAATTACCCACAAACGTCGTTTGTCTGCCTTAGGACCTGGAGGACTTTCTCGAGAACGTGCTGGATTTGAGGTGCGGGATGTACACTACACCCACTATGGTCGCCTTTGTCCTATTGAAACTCCTGAAGGACCGAATATTGGATTGATATCCTCCCTCGGAGTATATGCAAAAGTGAACAATCTTGGCTTTATTGAGACACCTTACCGTAAAGTTGAAAACGGAAAGATCAACTTGAAAGAAACTCATTACCTCAGTGCTGAGGAAGAAGAGGATCAGTTGATTGCTCAAGCCAATATCAACTTTGATAAATCTGGACAGATACTCGATGATAAAATCATTGCCCGAGATCAAGCCGATTTCCCTGTGGTGTCTCCCGAACAGATTAACTATACCGACGTAGCGCCCAATCAGATCGCTTCGATTTCAGCATCTTTAATTCCCTTTTTGGAACATGATGATGCCAACCGTGCGCTGATGGGATCTAACATGATGCGTCAGGCAGTACCTCTTTTACGTCCTGAGTCTCCTATTGTGGGAACAGGATTGGAAAAGCAAGTTGCTTCGGATTCTCGTGTTTTGATCAATGCGGAAAGTGACGGTGTAGTTGAGTATGTCGATGCAGAAAAAATATCTATCCGTTATGACTTTACAGAAGAACAAGGTCTGGTTAGTTTTGATGGAAATTTAAAATCTTATAATCTAGTTAAATTTAGAAAAACCAACCAAGGTACTTGTATCAATCTAAAGCCAATAGTAAAAAAGGGTGATCGTGTTTCAAAAGGTCAGGTCTTGTGTCAGGGGTATGCTACCGAAGCTGGAGAATTGGCTTTGGGAAGAAATATGAAAGTAGCCTTCATGCCTTGGAAAGGGTACAACTTTGAAGATGCAATCGTGATTTCTGAAAAAGTAGTTCGACAAGACATTTTTACCTCCATTCACATTGATGAATATTCTTTGGATGTTCGCGATACAAAATTGGGAACGGAAGAGTTGACCAACGACATCCCGAATGTCAGTGAAGAAGCTACGAAAGACTTGGATGAAAATGGAATGATCCGCATTGGAGCTGAAGTCAATCCTGGAGATATTTTAATAGGGAAAATTACTCCTAAGGGAGAATCTGACCCTACTCCAGAAGAAAAATTATTACGCGCTATTTTTGGGGATAAAGCAGGAGATGTAAAAGATGCTTCGTTGAAAGCACCACCCTCTTTACGTGGAGTAGTAATTGACAAAAAACTCTTTACCCGTTCGGTAAAAGACAAACGCAAACGCAACCAAGACAAGCAAGAATTGGAGGCACTAGAAGATGTGTTTGACGTAAAATTTGAAGAATTGAAAACTGTTTTGATTGATAAACTGTTTTCAATAGTCAATGGTAAAACCTGTCAAGGAATCACCAACGACCTAGGTGAAGAAATTCTTCCAAAAGGCAAGAAATACACCTTAAAGTTACTTTCCGCAGTGGAGGACTATACCCATTTAGCGAAAAGTACTTGGACGACTTCAAAGGAAACCAACGAATTGATCGCAGATTTGATTCACAACTACAAAATCAAAGAAAATGATCTGCAAGGAGCCCTTCGTCGCGAGAAATTTACGATCAGTGTGGGAGATGAACTTCCTGCAGGAATCAAAAAATTAGCAAAGGTATACATAGCGAAAAAGCGCAAGCTTAAAGTAGGAGATAAAATGGCAGGACGTCATGGAAACAAAGGGATTGTAGCTCGAATTGTCCGTGAGGAAGAAATGCCATTCCTCGAAGACGGAACGCCGGTAGATATCGTATTGAATCCATTAGGTGTACCTTCTCGAATGAATATTGGTCAGATTTATGAAACCGTTTTAGGATGGGCAGGTCAAAACTTAGGAGAGAAATATGCTACTCCTATATTTGATGGAGCCTCTATAGATCAGATCAATGCCTTGACAGAAAAAGCCAATGTACCTTTATATGGACATACATATTTGTATGATGGAGGGACAGGAGAGCGCTTTGACCAGCCTGCTACAGTAGGGGTGATTTATATGTTAAAATTAGGACATATGGTCGATGACAAAATGCACTCGCGTTCTATTGGACCGTATTCATTGATTACGCAACAACCTCTAGGAGGTAAAGCACAATTTGGAGGTCAGCGTTTTGGAGAAATGGAAGTATGGGCACTCGAAGCCTATGGAGCATCCAGCACCCTTCAAGAAATTTTGACCGTAAAATCCGATGATGTGGTAGGTAGAGCAAAAACCTATGAAGCCATTGTGAAAGGCGATACATTGCCAGAACCTGGATTGCCCGAATCCTTCAACGTATTGATGCACGAGCTGAAGGGACTAGGACTTGACATTCGATTGGAAGAATAATTTTTAAAAAGACGAAATTTAGCTATGGCTAGAAATAACGAAATCATTACGCAAAAAAAATTCAATAAAATCTCTATTGGTTTAGCCTCGCCTGAGATCATCCTAGGAAACTCTCGTGGAGAAGTATTAAAGCCTGAGACGATCAATTATCGGACACACAAACCAGAACGTGACGGACTTTTCTGTGAGCGCATCTTTGGCCCAGTCAAAGATTTTGAATGCGCCTGTGGAAAATATAAAAGAATCCGTTATAAAGGAATCGTTTGTGACCGTTGTGGGGTAGAAGTTACTGAAAAGAAAGTCCGAAGAGACCGTGTGGGGCACATCAACTTGGTGGTACCTGTAGCACATATTTGGTATTTTCGTTCACTTCCTAACAAGATTGGATATTTACTTGGACTTCCTTCCAAGAAGCTCGATATGATTATCTATTATGAGCGCTATGTAGTCATCCAACCTGGAATTGGCAAAAATGAAGAAGGTGAACCTTTGCAATCGATGGACTTCTTGACGGAGGAAGAATACCTGAACGTCATGGAGCAAATCCCGCTAGAAAACCAGTATTTGGAAGACTCAGACCCGGAAAAGTTTATTGCTAAAATGGGTGCAGAATGTTTAATTGAATTGCTTTCTCGCATCGATTTGGAATCCCTTTCTTTTGAATTGCGTCATAAGGCAAACAACGAAACATCAAAACAACGTAAAACAGAAGCCTTAAAGCGACTACAAGTTGTTGAGGCGTTTCGCGATGCCAATGAACGTGGAGAAAACCTTCCTGAGTGGATGATCATGAAAGTGATTCCAGTAATTCCACCTGAATTACGACCTTTAGTTCCACTAGATGGAGGACGTTTTGCCACTTCAGATTTGAACGACCTTTATCGTCGTGTGATTATTCGAAACAACCGTTTGAAGCGTTTGGTAGAGATCAAAGCTCCTGAGGTGATCTTGCGAAACGAAAAGCGAATGTTACAAGAATCTGTAGATTCCTTATTTGATAATACACGTAAAGCTTCAGCAGTAAAAACAGACTCCAACCGTCCTTTAAAATCACTTTCGGATTCACTTAAAGGAAAGCAAGGACGTTTCCGACAAAACCTGTTGGGTAAACGAGTAGATTACTCTGCCCGTTCAGTAATTGTTGTGGGACCTGAGTTAAAACTATTTGAATGTGGATTGCCTAAAGATATGGCAGCCGAATTGTACAAACCCTTCATTATCCGCAAGATTATTGAAAGAGGAATTGTGAAAACGGTCAAATCTGCGAAAAAGATAATCGATCGAAAAGAACACGTAGTTTGGGATATTTTGGAAAATGTATTGAAAGGTCATCCGGTACTCTTGAACCGTGCACCCACACTACACCGTTTGGGTATCCAAGCATTCCAGCCTAAACTTATTGAAGGAAAAGCCATCCAACTACATCCTCTGGTTTGTACTGCCTTTAATGCAGACTTTGACGGAGATCAGATGGCGGTTCATTTACCTTTAGGACCTGAGGCCATCCTAGAAGCACAGCTTTTAATGTTGGCATCCCACAGTATACTAAACCCAGCAAATGGATCACCCATCACCGTACCCTCACAAGACATGGTATTGGGATTGTACTATATGACCAAAGCTCGAAAGTCAACGCCGAAAGAAAAAGTAAAAGGCGAAGGCTTGACCTTCTATTCAGTAGAAGAAGTACATATAGCATACAATGAAAAGCGTGTGAATCTCAATGCGATGATCAAAATCAGAACAAAGGTACTTAACGATGCAGGAGTTCTGGAAAATCAAATTATTGATACAACGGTAGGACGTGTCTTGTTCAACGAAGTTGTTCCAGAAGCAGCAGGTTTCTTTAATGTGGTCTTGACCAAGAAAAACTTACGCGAAATCATTGGAGATGTTCTCAAAGTGACTAGCGTTCCTGAAACTGCAGCCTTTTTGGATAAAATCAAAGGCATGGGATATGGATTTGCCTTTAAAGGCGGTCTCTCCTTTAGCTTAGGAGATATTATTATTCCACCAGAAAAACTCACCATGATTGACGAGGCCAATGGTCAAGTCGATAGCGTTATCGGAAACTATAACATGGGTCTGATTACCAACAATGAGCGATATAATCAGGTGATTGACATTTGGACTTCTACCAATGCAAAATTGACCGAATTGGCAATGAAACGTATTAGTGAAGACCAACAAGGATTTAATTCTGTATTTATGATGTTGGATTCTGGAGCTCGGGGATCTAAAGAACAAATACGTCAGTTGACCGGTATGCGGGGCTTGATGGCAAAACCCAAAAAATCTAACGTAGGTGGAGGAGAAATTATCGAAAATCCGATTCTTTCAAACTTTAAAGAAGGACTTTCGATTTTGGAATACTTTATCTCTACCCACGGAGCACGAAAAGGGCTTGCTGATACCGCATTAAAAACAGCAGATGCGGGTTATCTAACCCGTCGTCTTCACGATGTATCTCAAGACGTCATTGTCAATATTGAAGATTGCGAAACGTTACGAGGAGTAGAAGTCAAACCTCTCAAGAAAAACGAGGAGGTTGTAGAGACACTTGGTGAACGTATTTTAGGACGCGTTACCCTACACGATATTGTAGATCCTCGTACCAATGAGGTTATCATTGCTTCTGGAGAAGAAGTCAAAGAAGCACATATTGCCCGAATAAAAGATACACCTATAGAGTCTGCCGAAGTCCGTTCTCCCTTGACTTGTGCTGCCCAATACGGGATATGTGCAAAATGTTATGGTAGAAACCTTGCTACTGGTAAAATGGTTCAACGTGGTGAAGCTGTAGGGGTAATTGCAGCTCAATCTATTGGAGAGCCAGGTACTCAGTTGACTTTAAGAACCTTCCACGTAGGAGGAGTTGCAGGGAATATCTCTGAGGAGAACAAGCTCGTCACCAAGTTTGATGGAGTTGCTGAAATTGAAGATCTAAAGACTGTTAATGGTAAAGATGCCGATGGTAAAGATGCTGAAATTGTCATTTCGAGAACTACGGAAATTAAAATTTTAGACGCTAAAACCAAAAGCGTACTCAGTACCAACAACATTCCTTATGGTTCATCACTTCAAATTAAGAATGGAGCGAAAGTTAAAAAAGGAACTATTGTGTGCCAGTGGGATCCATTCAACGGTGTAATTGTTTCTGAGTTTACAGGGAAAATTGTATTTGAAAACATCGAACAAGGAGTAACCTATCAAGTAGAAATTGATGAACAAACTGGTTTCCAAGAAAAAGTAATTTCTGAATCTAGAAACAAAAAAATCATTCCCACCTTATCCATTGCGGACAAGAAAGGAAATGTATTGCGATCCTACAATTTACCTGTGGGAGCTCACTTGATTGTCAATGAGGGAGACCAGATTGAAGAAGGAAAAATTCTAGTGAAAATTCCGCGTAAATCTGCAAAATCTGGAGATATTACAGGAGGTTTGCCTCGTGTAACGGAATTATTCGAAGCACGAAATCCATCCAATCCTGCTGTAGTCTCTGAAATTGACGGGGTGGTTTCTTTTGGTAAAATCAAAAGAGGAAATCGTGAGATCATTGTAGAATCTAAGTTTGGAGACATCAAAAAATATTTGGTCAAACTTTCCAATCAGATTTTGGTTCAAGAAAACGATTTTGTTAAAGCGGGAATGCCATTATCTGACGGATCGACAACTCCAGCGGATATTTTGAACATCAAAGGGCCTTCTGCTGTGCAGCAATACCTCGTGAATGAAATCCAAGAAGTTTATAGACTTCAAGGAGTGAAAATCAATGACAAACATTTTGAAGTCGTTGTGCGCCAAATGATGCGTAAGGTTCGTATACTAGATCCAGGAGATTCTATTTTCTTAGAAAATCAGTTGGTTTTCCGTTACGACTTTATCAAAGAAAATGACACTTTATTTGGAATGAAAATTGTAGAAGAAGTTGGAGATTCTGAAAACCTAAAGCAAGGACAGATTGTTTCTTCACGTCAGTTGCGTGATGAAAATTCATTGCTAAAACGCGAAGACAAGAATTTGGTAGTAGCCCGAGATGCTGCTGCAGCAACAGCCAAGCCTGAATTGCAGGGGATTACCCGTGCATCGCTACAAACCAAGTCCTTTATCTCTGCAGCTTCCTTCCAGGAAACTACCAAGGTATTGAACGAAGCAGCGGTAAACGGAAAAGTAGATTTCTTAGAAGGTTTGAAAGAGAATGTCATTGTGGGGCATAAGATCCCTGCTGGTACAGGACTGAGAACTTATAACGATATTATTGTAGGTTCAAAAGAGGAATATAAAAGTCTTTTGATTGACAAAGAAGAGGAAATAAGTTTCTAAACATGAGTGATAAAAAAGCCCCAAAGCCAAAACAGTTAGACATTGCCATCGATGAAGAGGTGGCAGATGGGGTCTATTCTAATTTGGCAATCATTAATCACTCTGCTTCTGAGTTTATCGTAGATTTTATTACAGTCATGCCAGGTGCGCCCAAGGCACGTGTAAAGTCACGTGTGATTTTGACACCAGAACATGCTAAACGTTTTAAAAAAGCACTGGAAGATAACATCCAACGTTTTGAAAATGTGCATGGCACAATAGAAACAAATGACCCTCCGCCAATACCCCTTAATTTTGGGCCTGCTGGCGAAGCGTAAACAAAAACCCTCCAAACGGAGGGTTTTTTGCTTTTACAGCCTACAATAATTGTCCTTGTTTTATTGAGATTGGATCTTGTTCAAAACACTTTCTTTTACTTTAAAAACGGTTCCATGTCGAGTATCTTCTGGAAAATGAATTTGATCAGAAATATCGATCCAATTCTTCAAATCTGAAGAACTTACAGCCCCCATTTTATTTTCGATATACTTATCAAAATACATGATCCATTTGTCGTTTAATTTCATGACTGTAGGTCCTTCTACCCAATTTTGGGTTATCGGTTTTGAAGCTTGACTCCAGTCAAAAAGTAGATTTTTACTCGTTGCAATCCTGATGTTTTTTTCGGGCTTTGGACCCAGAGTCTCATTTTTAATAAACATTAGATAGGTGTCTTCATTTTTAAGTAGGGTTGCATCAATTGAATTAAATCCGGGGTCATAGAAGAGTTTTGTTTTGCTAAAATCAACAAAATCTTTTGTGGTAACATAATACATTCTATGATTGTATCCGTCATCTCCTAAAGAATCCGTTTCCGCAAACCTACCGGGTATTGTGGTAGCCCAACAGATCAAATAATTTTCGGAATGGGAATCATAAAACAATTCAGGAGCCCAACAATTTCTCGCCTTTTCTTCGTGATGCATTACAGGAATGTATTTTTGTTCAGACCAATGAATCAAATCTGTTGAATTTGCGTATCCAATACCCTTTTCGTTCCAACTTACTGTCCATACCATATGGAATTTTCCGTCTGCTCCTTTGATTATACAGGGGTCTCGCATTAGTTTATCCTTTCCCACTTGGGGTATGAGGAAGGACTGATTGTTGTTTAGGGCTTCCCAATGAAATCCGTCTGAACTTGAAGCTAAGTGTAATCCATCCTCTCCATTTCCTTTAAAATACGAAAAAAGATATACCTCAGTTTCTTGATGTGTACAGCCTAGTAGGATTCCTAGAGCCAGTAGTGTAATTAAATGTTTATACATAAGTATCTCGTTTCTTTACTTCGACGTCGAAGAATTAAGGTGTTTCTCTACCGAACTTATTAAAATCAAATCGTTTAGAAAAATTATTTGTTCATGAGGGTCTACATTTGCTGCTCATCAGGAAATGCAAGTCCAATAAAAATTTCGATTAGAGGAAGACCAGTTCGTATCTTTTCAAAGAGAATAACGACCAACTCAAAGGGGATACTACAGGTTTAAATTCAGTGTGAACTTTGTAAGAAAATTCCTATAATTGGTGAGAAAAAATTATTGTGTAAAGAATTTTATGCACAGAGTTACAAAGAGGGAAGGTGTCAATTCTTAAAACTCTGAGGTAAAATGAAATTGCAATTCCTTGTATTGTTCCTGAGCCATTTGCAGAGAAAAAGCAGAGTCGGCTAGAAAGACCAGTTGATTGCTTTTGTCTAAAGCTAAAAATTTTTGTTTGATTCTTTTAAAATCCTGGAAAGTTGAGGACTTTTCATCTCCTTCTATCCAGCAAGCTTTGTGTACATTAAGGTTTTCAAAGGAACACTGGGCTCCATATTCGTGGAGAAGCCGGTATTGAATGACTTCAAATTGGAGGGCACCCACGGTACCAATAACCTTACGTCCGTTAAGGTTGAGTGTAAACAGTTGAGCCACCCCTTCATCCATCAATTGGTCAATGCCTTTGGCAAGTTGTTTGGCCTTCATGGGATCTTGATTATTTATGTACCTGAAGTGTTCTGGAGAAAAGCTAGGGATGCCTTTAAAGTTAATGTTTTCACCACTGGTAAGCGAGTCTCCGATTTTAAAATTTCCCGTATCATGTAGCCCCACTATATCTCCAGGGTAGGACACTTCTACGATTTCTTTTTTCTCTGCAAAAAAGGCGTTGGGAGAGGAAAATTTTAGTTTTTTATTGTGGCGTACATGAAGGTATGGGGTGTTGCGTTCAAAAGTACCTGAAACAATTTTAACAAATGCTAAACGATCACGGTGATTAGGATCCATATTGGCGTGAATCTTAAAGACAAAGCCACTAAACTGTTGTTCCTCGGGTTGAATCAAGCGTTCTTCTGACGCTTTGGGTAGGGGTTCTGGAGCAATATCGATAAAGCAGTTAAGCAGTTCTTGCACACCAAAATTATTCAGCGCGGAACCAAATAATACCGGTTGCAATTTTCCATCCAAATAAGCGGTTTGGTCAAAAGGAGGATAGACTCCTTCAATCAACTCCAATTCTTCTTTTAAAGTGGCAAGACGCTCAGTACCGATAGAAGTTTCCAATTCAGGATCATCCACATCCTCAAAAGTTATTTTTTTACCAATGGTTTGTTTTTGTTCGTCCTGAAAAAGTTGAATATTGTGTTCCCATAGGTTGTAAATCCCTTTAAAATCATAACCCATGCCAATAGGAAGGGAGAGGGGAGTCACGGTAAGCCCCAATTTTTGTTCCACTTCATCCAGGAGATCAAAAGCATCCTTTCCCTCTCGATCCAATTTATTGATAAAAACAATCATCGGGATGTTTCGCATCCTACAGACTTCCACCAGTTTCTCGGTTTGCTCCTCTACACCTTTGGCCACGTCGATGACTACAATCACACTGTCCACTGCGGTAAGAGTACGAAAGGTATCTTCGGCAAAATCTTTGTGGCCGGGGGTGTCTAAAATGTTGATTTTTTTGTTTTTATAGACAAATGCCAATACCGATGTAGCTACGGAAATTCCTCGTTGACGTTCGATTTCCATAAAGTCGCTAGTAGCCGCTTTTTTAATCTTATTAGATTTGACCGCTCCTGCTTCTTGAATAGCCCCTCCAAAAAGGAGTAGTTTTTCTGTCAGGGTGGTTTTTCCCGCATCGGGATGGGAGATGATCCCAAAGGTACGTCGTCTTTTGATTTCCTCTAAAAAACCCATGGTTGAAATTTCGACAAAAATACTCCAAATTATCTCCTAAGCGAAACGAACGACAATAGGTTTTTGTGAAAATTATGGGTAATTTTGAAACGCATGAAAGAAGAAAAAGTAGTATTGGTTGATACTGAAGATAACCCCATTGGCACCATGCCTAAAATGGAAGCCCACGAAAAAGCGGTGTTACACCGTGCCTTTTCCGTATTTATTTTAAATGAAAAAGGAGAACTAATGCTCCAGCAACGAGCATTGCATAAATATCATTCTCCTGGATTGTGGACCAATACTTGTTGCAGCCACCAAAGGGAAGGAGAAGGTAATATTGAAGCTGGAAAGCGTCGCCTAAAAGAGGAGATGGGTTTTTCTACTTCATTAGAAGCGCTGTTCAGTTTTATTTACAAAGCTCCTTTCGATAACGGATTAACAGAGCATGAATTGGATCATGTACTTCTAGGATACTACAAGGAACCCCCTATGATCAATTTAGAAGAGGTCGCCGCTTGGAAATGGATGAATTTGGATGCTGTGGCCAAAGCTCTCGAAGAAAACCCTGAGGAGTTTACGGTTTGGTTTAAAATCATCTTTGATCGTTTTTACACACATATAAACACTTTATAATGAAAGTAACTGTCAGCAGAAAAGCCCATTTTAACGCCGCCCATCGGTTGTATCGTAAAGATTGGTCCGATGCACAAAACGAAGCGCTTTTTGGAAAGTGTTCCAACCCCCATTTCCACGGTCATAATTACGAATTAATCGTACATGTGACAGGTGAAATTGACCCTGAGACTGGATACGTAATGGACATGAAAATCTTAAAAGATCTGATCAAAGTAGAGGTGGAAGATAAGATGGACCATAAAAATTTGAATGAGGAAGTACCCGATTTCTTTGATCTGATTCCTACTGCAGAAAATATTGTTGTTGTTATATACAATTCATTAAAACCTCACCTCAATCCCCAGCATACTTTGGAAGTTACATTATATGAAACTCCGAGAAATTATGTAAGCTATTCAGGATAATTATTTTTTTTTTCGTTTTGATGTTAAAAAATATTTATCTTCAATAATATTTTTAAAAAAAAATTATGTCAAGTATCAAATTGCTAAAAAAGGAAATCAATAACGATATCGGAGACCTTATCGAGGAGATTTATCTTTGGGAACTGTCAAATCCAGATGGTGATTTAGCAAAAAGTGAACAATTAATCGAAGATGCCATTCGTGCATTTGATGAATTGATGGTCAAAATTAATGCAGTAAAGGGAGAGGATAAGAAAGGCCAGTTTCAAGTGATCGAAAAAGAGCGCCAAAAGGTAATGACTTCTTTACTAAAGAAATCTGCAGCACTTTAATTTTCTCTTTCGATTTCGCGCCTTTTTTCTAAGAAACTTATAAATTCTTTACCGTATTTAGAGCTACGTACCTCGGGAACCATTTTTATGGCGATAGAATCCAATAAAGAAAGATTTGCGTCAAACACCTGTGTCAATGCCAAATAAGGAGCTATGTTCTCGTCTGTATTGTTTGCCGCAAAGTTGATGGTATACAAATACCTTCTTTTTAGAAGGTTTTCAATTTTTTGTTGAAGGCTGTCTGCACGTGAAGTATTTTCTTCTATTTGAGCTTCATACATTTCTTTCACCAATTCCAGATTCTGATCATTGAATTTTCTGCTATAAGATTGGTATTCTTGAAGTAACTCTTGATTTTTGGAGCCCGTAATTTTTGCGCTACTTTCAAAAGTTTTTAACAGAGTATTGATCTCTATCATTCCCTTTTCGCCAAAAAATAAAATACGATCGTTTAGGCTGTCTCCATCTTCTTTATCTAGATAGAGGTAAAAAACTTCTGCAGTCTCTATGGGTGTTCTGAATTCAAATTGGGGAGTACCTTTGACCAAAGTAGAGTCTACATTAACCAAAATTGTGTCTTGAATTTTCTGAAGAAAAAGTGTCCCTTTTCGCAAGCCTTCTACTTTTCCTTTAACGATCATAAGGTTGGCAGGTTCTTCTTTAGTGCTGGGATTACATGAGCTAAGGAGGAGGCTTATGGAAAAAAGGACGAGAAAAGTTCGAAATCGGATCATTGTTAAATATTTAGCCAATAGGTCAATTTGAGGTTAAAACTACGATATCTTGGCGAAAAATTGTCTGTACTAATGTAATTATCATTGTAAACCAAAAATAAATCCGAAAGAGGTGCAAAGCGCCATTGCATTCTTGAATTTACCCCTAGGTTTTCCCCTTGGGAGTTGTATTGTACAAATGTAGTCCAGGTTAGGGTTTTGGTAAATGTAAAGTCCACCTTAGGACTAATCAGCCAAAGATTTCTAGAAGCATAGGGTTTAGGGAGTTCTATGATGTTAAAGTTGACAATCATACTCGTATTGAAGATCGGTTGTTTTCTCCAATTGATTTCATTTTCTACGGTAAATTTGGTTCCATTATAAAAAGACCCATAAGTTATTGTAGTATCTAAGTTAAATCGTTTCCGCGAATCGGACCGGTAGGAAATCTCAAGGTCTCCATAGGTATAACTCGAATTTTCGGGGAGTTCAACCCCGTCAGAGCTTCGGGTTGGGTCAAAGCTAGAAGTCAGAAACACATACCGATTAGTATAGTCCAAAGACAAACTGCTGGAATTTAAAAAACTTTTTCTAATAGAATTACTAAACACTCGGTCTGTAGCCAAATAATTTCTAGCTGGATCAAAAAACAGGTAGCTACGGTTGGTAAAACTATAGCTGTTTACTTTTGGATTTTTTGGATAAATACGAAAGGTATATTGGGGTGCTATTTTCAAAAATCCTGTACGTCTAAAAAAACCAAGATCTGATCTAAAGTCTTCTCCACCGTGAATGAATTCCATCGAAGCACTGTGTCTTAATGTATTTCGTTGTAATCGCATCCCGATAATTTGATCGTCTTCGTTCAGTCCCTCCGTAAATGATTTGTGAAAAAAGGCACGTCCCGACCATTTACTGTCAGATGATGCAAGATTGTATTCAATTCCAGTAACACTATTTTTCTGTGATTCATCATCTATAAAATCGTATTCTTCCATAGTTCTCCTATCGATGAAAAAGAAACTGACATTGGAACGATCAAATACTTTTTGTCTAAGGGTAAAAACGGTATTCAGATTGGAAGGGATCTCATTTTTGACATCTGCATCCGTAAGAATATTGAGGAAGCCTAGACGAAGATTGGAGTTAAGCTTGCCGCTTAATCGAGCACCAGCAATAATTTTATTTTCGATAGTATTGCCATCCAAATCCTGAGCAACTCCTATTCTTCGAGAGAAAAAGGGAATCACATCTCTATTGGCTCCAAAATCTTTGAAGAGATCGTCGTTTTGGGTGAAAAATTGTCGCTTTTCGGGAAGCGAAATAGCGAAACGGGTAAGGTTTACTACCTGATCATCGACTTCCACTTGAGAAAAATCAGGATTGTAGGTCAAATCGAGATTGAGTGCATTTCCAATGGGAATTTTTGCATCTCCTCCCATAGAACTTCTGGAATCAGAGGTAACTTCTATAAAATCTTTTTGTGAAGCTCCACTTACATAGGGAATAAGGGATATGGGATTTCGCGCTTTTTTCAAAGGCGACTCAAAAACCATTTTTCCCATGAAGGCCAAGTTTCCAATCAATTGATTTTGCGGGGTGCGAATCCAAGAGCTGGTTTCGTTGATTTGAGGATTTCCTCGATAGATATTAAATCGCCAATAATTTTGTGAGTTGTCGTAAAAAAAAGCACTAAAAGGAATTCGGATTTCCGCGGTAAAGTGGTCTTCTGTGATTTGAGTAGCTACGGTCCATTTGGTGTCCCAAGCATAATTACGATCGGATCTATAATTTTGATTGCCGCCAGAGATCAATCCATCCGCTTTGAGTCCAATAGGATTGGTTGCAAATGAAAAAGCGTTGGTCGCATCGCTAAATGTATCAAAGAGCAACGTAAGGTAGTCTGTTGAATAGGTACTAAAGTCACGCTTTAGATTGGGAGTAGTAAATTCTGTACCATCCGTCTCTGATTCAACTAAAATATAAAGGTATTGTGTGTTTCTTAATAACTTGAAACGGGTTTGTTTAGTTGCCTGAACACTGTCTGAGGGTCGCCACATCCAAAAGTCTGATTGCCATTCTCCTTTATTCCATTGAACCTCATCACCAGTTCCGTCTATGAGAAGATCTGAATCTATAGTAGGCACTAAAAATTCAGGCTCTTCTTGAGCGAAAACCAAGGTACTATTCAATAAAACACAAAGATAAAGGGCGATACTTTTATTAAGCAAATGCAATTTTTTTTGAAATTCAAAAATACTAATCTTTTATAAGACCCTTTTATCTAAATAAGGTTTAATTTTACATATTAAATTTTGATTTTGAAATTTATTTTTATTATCGCTTTTATGTGTCATAGTCCTTCAGCAACCATTTTAGATTGGGGAGCAACAGGACATCGTGTAGTAGGCGAAGTAGCCGCAGAACACATTTCAAAAAAAACAGCCAAAGCCATTAATCGTTTGCTGGACGGCGCTTCTTTGGCTTACATTTCCAATTATGCAGATGACATCAAATCGGACGACAGATACCGCTCCTATAGTCCTTGGCATTATGCTAATCTTGATTTGGATGAGACTTATGCATCCAGTGAGAAAAACGAAGCCGGAGACATTGTTCAAGCCATTGAAAAATGTGTTTCTGTCTTAAAAAACAAAGAAGCTTCCAAAGAAGACCGTCAATTTTATCTGAAGTTTTTGGTTCACTTGATAGGAGATCTTCACCAGCCACTGCATTTTGGAAAAAAAGAAGACCGCGGTGGAAATCAAGTTCAAATCAAATGGTTTGGAAAAAAATCCAACTTGCATCGCCTTTGGGATAGCGACATGATTGATAGCAGTCAATTGAGCTATACAGAATTGGCGCAAAATCTCCAGGTTCTTTCCCCAGCTCAAAAAAAACAAATAGCTTCGAGCGCATTACCTATTTGGGTCGCTGAAACACATTTGCTGACCAATAAAATCTATAAGGAATTTCCTGAAAACACCAACCTAGGCTACCGTTACCGTTATCAATATTTTGACACGGTCCGCCTTCAATTACTCAAGGCAGGTATTCGTTTGGCATATGTGCTGGATGATATTTTTAAATAATTTTCCGAAACGTTAAATTAATTCGAGGTGCAACAGGTCGTGCAGTTTTCGCAATTTGGTGTAGCCAATGCGACTGGGTTTCGCCTTCCATCAACAACAGACTCCCTTTTTTTAAGAGAATCTTTAGGCGGAGTTCTTTACGTTTACGATGTTTGAGATGAAAATACCTTTCTTGTCCAAAACTCACCGACGCGATGACTGGGTTTTTACCCAGTTCTTTTTCATTATCAGCATGCCATCCGTTACTGTCTTTGCCGTCTCTGTATTGATTCAATAATACTGTGGTGAATTGGGTATCACATACCTCACCAATACGCTTTTGGATGTGGGAAAGCAATGGTGTCATCTGATGCGGATGCATTGTAATTCCTGAGTAGGAATAGGGTAGGTTATTATTTGCATAGAGGGCGGTAAGTCGGGGTTGGTCATAGGTTTTTCCAAAAATCTTAATTGGATCTTGTTGCCAAGGGGTCTCCCTGAGCAGTTGTTCATAATGTCCTTCGGCTTCTTTTTCAGAAAAAAAAGCTTCAAAGTAACGCAGACGTGCCCCAGGAAAATCGCTGGGTGTTCCATTGTTAGCAAGGACAAAAGGTTGTGACATGGTACAAGTAATATTTTTTTTTCAATAAAAAACCGCCCGAAGGCGGCTTTTTTTTATTTGATCAAATCTACGCTGCGTTGGATGAATTGGGTCAAGGCCTCTCCCTTTAGCAGGTTTTGAGAAAGTTTGGCGAGATCCAAAGCTTGTTGAATCAGACGTTCCTTTTTCTTTTGGGTTTTGGTGTTGAGAATTTGACCTACCAGTTCATGGTTGGTATTGACTACCAAGTTGTACATGTCGGGCATGTTACCCATCATTCCGCCACCGCCTGTTTGTTGCATTTCTTTCATACGACGCATAAACTCTGGTTGGGTCAGTACAAAAGGGAGTGTGCTACTGTCAAGGGGTTCCAACTGAACCGTATAGCCTCCTTCCTTAATCACTTCCTCAATCATAGGTTTTAGCTTTTCTTTTTCTTCATCGGTCAATTTAGACACAGAAGTTTCCTCTTTTTTAATGAGATTTTCGATCGTATCACCATCTACTCGAGCAAAGGAAATATTTTCTTTACTGCCTTCCAGTTTTTGGATCAAATGGCTGATGATTGGCGAATCCAAAAGAAGTACTTTATATCCTTTATTTTTGGCTTGCTCGATATAACTGTGTTGGGCATCTATATCGGAAGCATAAAGAAGAATTAATTTATCATCCTTATCGGTTTGAAGATCTTTAATAGATTCCTTAAGTTCTTCAAAAGTAAAATATTCACCTTCAGTAGTAGGGTATAAAGCAAAGTTGTCTGCCTTTTCATAAAACTTGTCTTCACTTAGCATTCCATACTCGATTACCACTTTAATATCATTCCATTTTTCTTCAAAAGCCTTTCGGTCTTTTTTAAAGAGGCTACTGAGTTTGTCTGCGACTTTACGAGTAATGTAATTGCTGATTTTTTTCACGGCTCCATCGGCTTGAAGGTAGCTACGTGACACATTTAAAGGGATGTCTGGAGAATCAATTACCCCGCGGAGCAAGGTCAAAAATTCAGGCACAATCCCCTCTACATTGTCTGTTACAAAAACTTGATTTTGATACAGTTGAATCCGATCTTTTTGAATATTTAAATCATTATTCAATCTGGGGAAATACAAAATTCCAGTTAATTTAAAAGGATAGTCCACATTCAAGTGAATATTGAATAAGGGCTCTTCAAACTGCATCGGATACAGTTCTCGGTAAAAGGATTTGTAGTTTTCTTCTTTAAGGTCGGCGGGTTTTTGGGTCCACGCAGGATTGGGATTGTTGATAATATTATCTACAGTAACCATTTCAGGTTTTGCATCTTCAGCGGCTCCCTCAGGAAGAGGAAGAGACTCTTCCTTGGTTCCAAACTTAATGGGGATGGGCATGAATTTATTATATTTTTGAAGGAGCTCTTTTATTCGAGCTTCTTCCAAAAATTCCTTGGAATCTTTGTCAATATGTAAAATGATCTCTGTACCTCGACTCTCTTTATCAGTAGTTTCCAATGTATATTCTGGAGATCCATCACAGACCCAGTGCGCGCCAGGTTCTTCTTTGTGAGAACGGGTTAAAATTTCCACTTTTTCGGCCACCATAAATGCCGAGTAAAAACCCAAGCCGAAATGACCAATGATACCACTGTCTTTTGCAGAATCTTTGTATTGCTCCAAAAACTCTTCTGCGCCTGAAAAAGCAACTTCATTAATATATTTTTGAACTTCTTCTTCAGTCATACCTACCCCTTGGTCAATAATGTGAATCTTCTTAGCTTTTTTATCGACTTTCACTTCGATGGTAAGGTCTCCCAAATCGCCTTTAATTTCTCCAAGGCTGCTGAGATGTTGTAATTTGGTAGTAGCGTCTGTGGCATTTGAAATCAATTCCCTCAAAAAGATTTCGTGATCGCTGTATAAAAACTTTTTAATCAGGGGGAAGATGTTTTCTACCGCAACATTTATTTTTCCAGTACTCATAATTCGTATAATTTTGGAGTGTTTAAGACAAAAAAAATACCATACTCGAAAGTCTGACAAGATGACACAAAAATACCATGAATATAAAGTGTTTATCATTTTGTATAAAAAAATAAACACTATATCTTTGATTTCAATATTTCACTCATGTCAAAAAAATCAGAAAACATTAAGGAAAAGATATTTAACGCATACTCTACTGCCGTATTAGAACACGAAAAAGAACCTAAATCGGTATATCTTTTTTGTAAAGAGTTAGGTGTTTCAGAAGCGGATTTTTACCAACATTTTGGCTCATTAAACCATGTCAAAGAACAGATTTTTTGTCAGTTTTTTGACAATGCCTATGGTCTGATTTCTAAGGGGAAAGACTATGCGACACAAAGTCCAAAAGAAAAGTTACTCAACTTTTATTTTACCTTTTTTGAAGTACTGATGCTCAACCGTAGTTATGTACTTTTTGTCCTTGCTGATACGGGGGTCAATCTACAGAAGTTAGGTGTTTTGAAAGGATTGAGAAACGCTTTCAAAGAATTTGTTTCGGGGCTTATTGAAGAAGGTAATGCGGTCAAACAATCCCGATTTTCCAAGCACCCCGAAGTGTTTTTTTCTGAAGGTGCTTGGGTGCAACTTCTTTTTTTGTTGAAATTTTGGATGGATGACGATTCTCCTAGTTTTGAAAAAACAGATATGGCCATCGAAAAATCAGTACGTATTGTTTTTGATGTTTTTGACAATACTCCAATTGACAGTATCGTAGATTTTGGAAAATTCCTTTGGAAGGAAAATACAAAAACAGCCTAATTGAAAACCTTAGATTCAATTCCTACCCATAAAATAGAACGTGCTACAAAACTGGTCTCTACAGGAGTAAAAATTGGGGGGAACTATTTGCGTTATTACGGAGAAAAACTCATCAATGGGGAGGAGAATAAAGACAAACTCAATGCCAATAATGCGAAAGACATTTACGATGGTTTAAAAGAGCTTAAAGGAAGTGCTTTAAAACTTGCCCAGATGCTCAGTATGGAAAAAAATCTGATGCCCCAGGCGTATGTAGAGCAATTTAGTTTGGCTCAGTTTTCTGTCCCTCCTTTGTCGGGCGCTTTAGTAAAAAAAACCATTCGAAAATACTTAGGTTCAGATCCTGACGAGATTTTTGAGAGTTTTTCTTTGGATTCAGAAAATGCGGCAAGTATTGGTCAGGTTCACCGTGCTACAAAAGAAGGGAAAAAGCTTGCGGTAAAAATTCAGTATCCTGGTGTGGCCAGTAGCATTCGTTCAGATTTGGCTATTGTGAAACCCATTGCCCTTAAAATGTTCAATCTTAAAGGGAAGGATACAGATCGATATTTTGAGGAAGTCGAAAATAAATTACTCGAGGAAACAGACTATTTGCAAGAACTACAGAGCAGCCAACAGATTTCAGAAGCCGCACAAGACATTCCCAACCTTATTTTTCCAAAATATTACCCCAAATGGACAACCTCTAAAATTTTGACCATGGATTGGATGGAAGGGATTCATCTTTCAGAATATGTAAGTCAATCGCATCTCGATCCACAACAACGCAATCTATTAGGGCAAACTCTTTGGGATTTTTACATGTTTCAAATTCACGGCTTGCGCAAAGTTCAAGCTGATCCACACCCAGGAAATTTTATGGTGTCCAAGCAAGGTGAGCTTATCGCTATAGATTTTGGATGTGTCAAAGAAATTCCAGAAGAATTCTATACACCCTATTTTGAGTTGTCCAAAAAAGAAAATATAGAAAATGAGGAGACATTTGTTAAATTATTAACTGAACTAGAAATCCTCCTCAATACCGATACCGAAGAAGAGACTCGCTATTTCACCGAACTTTTTCAGAGGATGATGCGTTTGTTTACCAAGCCTTTTCACGACAAGCATTTTGATTTTTCCGATGTTAGGTTTTGGAATGATATTACCAACCTTTCAAAGTCGTTTGCTGAAGATTCTCAGTTAAGACAGATGAATGGAAATCGAGGATCTAAGCATTTTATTTACATCAATCGAACGTTTTTTGGTTTATATCACTTATTGCATGACTTAGAGGCTCAAATTGAAACAGAGTCTTTTCAAAACTATCTCAAATAGGTATTGTTATAATAGGCCTACGAATTGTTCAAATGGATGAGGCTAAAACGACCCATCAATTACTTTCAATGGCGCCTTGTTGTTCTTTATACAATCTGATTTTACCGTCCAAAAGTACAGCAATTACAGTATAGTATTCATCTATGCTGGTTTTAGGAAGATCTAAATAAATCAATCCAGGATAGGCACTCCAGTAGGGTTTGCTTAATACGTGATGGTTAAGAGTCACTCCGTTGCCTACTACATAAGCACGATTGATTTTATTGTGAATGCCTTTAAGTGCAATTTTACCATCTTTGGGAATATCGCGAACATAGAGGTATAAAATTGTTTGGTCTTTAGACAATGCCGTAGGGCCATAAAAATGTTGATATGGTATTCCCGCTTCCACATTATAAATTGCTTCCCCATGTTTTTTAGTCCATTTTCCTAGTTGGGTCAACAAGTCGTATTGTTCCTCAGGAATGGTACCATCTGCTTTAGGTCCAATATCCAAAAGTAAGTTTCCACCTTTGCTTATGCAATCCACAAAAATATCGATGACTTGTTGTGGAGTCTTATAATTCGTGTCGTTTTGTTGAAAACCCCAAGAGTCATTGGAAGTCATACACAATTCCCAATACAAGTCTTTAGGACGATATACAGGTAGTCCGATTTCGGGAGTAGCATAATCTCCTTTTCCTCTCAACCGAGAATTAAAAATAACTGCTGGATTTTTTTGGGTAAGTAGGGTCTTGATGGAATCAATCCCCCATTCTTCCGCATTGTGTTCCCAATCGCCATCAAACCACCATAAATCAGGATTAAATTGGTCTCTAAGTTCTTTCATTTGACCGTAACTGTAGTCTAAAAAGCGTTGCCAACGCTTTGGGTCTTCCTGAATTTGATAACGCTTTTTAGTTCTTGTAAATTCTGTATAATCGGGATAGGACCAATCAGGCAGCGAATAATAAGCTCCAACTTTGATATTTTCATTTCGTAACGCTTTGACAAAAGGTTCTAAAAGGTCTCTTTTGGCCGGGCTACTTCTTACCGCGTTCAAATTGCCGTATTTGGTCTTCCAAAGAGCAAAACCATCATGATGCTTTGTCGTGATTACTGCATATTTTGCACCACTATTTTTAATCAGTCTTGCCCAATCCTCTGGTTTATAATTTTTTGCAGTAAATCCGCGAGTTTGTTTTAGGTAATCTTCATGTGAAATATAGTTGTTAAAAAAAGACCAAGATTCACTGATCCCATTTACCGCATAGATTCCCCAATGAATAAAAATTCCCAGTTTTGCCTCCTTAAACCATTCCATTTTTTGAGCATGCATCAAGGAGTCTTCTTTTTTCTGAGCCTTTGTTGAAAAGCTGTTCAGCAAAACGACCAAAAATAAAAAAAATACTTTTCCTAAATAAGGTTTATAGTTTCTCATTGTGAAGTGACACTTTTAAATATTTGTACTCAATTTACGATTTTGATTTTCATCGAGGAAAATTCATTCTAAAATTAATTTACCTCAAATAAAATACTTGCCTCAAGAACGTCGAAAAGGTTTTAAAATGGGCTTGCCATATGAAGTCATGTTTTGCACGCGTATTTTTTATTTTCATTATGTGTATATTTACAAAGCACTCAGTATGCAGTTTTTTTTAACAAAGTTAAAATTTAAAAGGCACCCTTTTAAGTGTCCACAAAACTAATAGTAAGTATATGTTCAATTCAAAAATCATAGGGTTAGGAAAGTATTTACCTGATAATGTAGTAACCAATGCAGATCTGGAGAAAATAATGGATACTTCTGATGCTTGGATTCAAGAAAGAACAGGAATTAAAGAGCGTAGGCATATTGCTAAAGGAAGTGATGATTCGACCTCTTTGATGGGAGTAAAAGCATCAAAAATTGCAATAGAACGGGCTGGTCTTACCCCCCAGGATATTGACCTGATTCTATTCGCTACACTAAGTCCCGATTACTATTTTCCAGGTTCTGGAGTGTTGGTACAAGAAGCTTTACAAATACCAGAATGTCCAGCTATGGATATCCGTATGCAATGTTCAGGGTTTGTTTATGCTGTGGCTACCGCAGACCAATTCATCAAAACAGGAATGTACAAAAATGTCTTGGTTATCGGCTCAGAATACCATTCAGGAGGATTGGATATGACTACTCGAGGGAGAAATATCTCAGTTATTTTTGGAGATGGTGCGGGTGCGGTAGTGATGACTCGCTCTGAAAACAATGAGACAGGCATCCTAAATTCACAACTGCATTCTGAAGGAAAACACGCCAAAGAATTGTCTTTAATCGGACCCAGCACAGGACGTTGGGTACCTGAAATTATGGAAAATAACGACCCTGATGATATTTCGTACTACCCATATATGAACGGGCAGTTTGTTTTTAAAAATGCCGTTGTTCGCTTTTCTGAAGTAATCATGGCTGGTGTAAAAAAGGCTGGATGGAAACCTGAAAATATTGATATGTTGATTCCCCATCAAGCCAATCTTCGCATTTCCCAATTTGTTCAAAAGAAGTTTGGTTTAAGCGATACTCAAGTATATAATAACATTCAGCGCTATGGAAACACTACGGCAGCTTCCATTCCCATTGCCTTGACGGAAGCTTGGGAGGAAGGAAAGATAAAAGAAGGAAGTAAAGTGGTACTGGCAGCTTTTGGAAGTGGATTTACTTGGGGTAGTGTAAGTATTCAATGGTAAATTATAAGACGCTGGTTTTAGGAGCCTCCACAGATCCCGAAAGGTATTCCTACCAGGCGGTTCAGCGTTTGGTAGCAGCAAAGATACCCGTCGTTCCCATGGGTATAAAAAAAGGACATATTGAAGGGATTCTTATGGTACCCCCTTTAGATCCGCAAAAGGATATACATACTGTCTCTCTTTATCTTTCTCCTTCCCGACAAGAAGAATATTTTGACTTCATCATTGAACTTCAACCCAAGCGTGTGCTTTTTAATCCAGGAACGGAAAATCCCGTTTTTGCGCAAAAACTTACTGCAGCTGAAATTGCCTGGGAAAATGCCTGTAATTTGGTATTACTTTCGACGAATCAGTACCAAACCTAAAAAAGTTAACAGTCCGTTTAAGGGTAGCAGTTCGTACCCTATTTGATACCCTCCCAGAACGTCAGCATCTAGGGAGCCCAAAAAACTGATTAAAATTAGTACTGTGATAAGTACAGGCCAGAGCCATCGTTCTTTAATTTTATAATTCGTAAAGATTCCAAAAGCAAAAAGACCTAATAAAGGGCCGTAGGTATATCCCGCAACGGTCAAAAGCCCATCAATCACATTGCGATCTAGGATGTATTTAAATGCAATTACAACTAGGATAAGCATAAGACTCATACCTACATGGATTTTTTTCCGAAGTTTTTTCTGTTTGATTTGTTCGTATTTTTCAATATTTAAAAAATCCACACAAAATGAAGTTGTTAATGAGGTCAATGCACTATCTGCACTGCTGTATGCAGCAGCAATCAAGCCCAAAATAAAGGTGACCGCAACTGCAATTCCAAGGTTGCCATTCAGCGCAATCTCGGGGAAAAGTAAATCGGTTTTTGGACTTCCGTCCATCATTGGAATGGCGATACCTTCTCTGCCTGCATAGATATAAAGCAAGGCGCCTAAAAGCATAAAAAGACCAGTGACAACTACCAATACAATACTAAATACGACCATGTTTTTTTGAGCGTCTTTCAGATTTCGACAACTTAGATTTTTTTGCATCATATCTTGATCCAGACCTGTCATACAAATCGTAACAAAAGCACCTCCTAAAAAAGATTTTAAAAAGTGATTTCGATTTAAAAGAGAATCGGTAACAATAACGTCGCTAAACTTTGAAAGTTCTGAAGAGGCTAGAAAATCAAAAAAGGACCAATCCAAGGCTTGGTTGATATAAATAATGGACAGTAATACCGCCGCTATCATAAGCGTAGTTTGGAGAGTATCGGTAAACACGATCGTTTTAATTCCTCCTTTCTGAGTGTAAACCCAGATTAGGACAATGGATAAAATCACGGTCACCTCAAAAGGTATATTCCACGAATCAAAAATGAACTGTTGTAAAACAATGGCAACTAGGAAAAGTCTAAAGGCCGCACCCAGTACTCGGGAAATAAAGAAAAAAAACGCTCCTGCGTAATGACTAGATTTGCCAAAACGAGAAGAAAGGTACTCATAGATGGAGGTCACATTGTTTTTATAGTATATGGGAAGCAGTACATAAGCCACCACAAAATATCCAAAGAGATATCCTAATACCACTTGAAAATAGCTGAACTGAGAAGCTTCTACCCACCCAGGAACCGAAATAAAAGTAACCCCAGATAAAGAGGCACCCACCATTCCAAAAGCAACCAAATACCATGGTGAGTTTCTGTTGGCTTTAAAAAATTCTTCATTGGAATCTTCTTTTACAACGAGATAAGATACGCTCACAAGAACAAGGAAATATCCCACAATGAGGCTGAGGATAAAAAGTGGACTGATCATTTTTGATATTTATTTTAACGAAGATACAAAAGTAGGAACAACCTAGTTTTTTGTAAATTTGCACATGGATTTTTCTTCAAAACTACTTGAAAATGCAGTGCAAGAAATTGCCCTACTTCCAGGAATTGGAAAGCGGACCGCCTTGCGCCTTGCATTGCACCTTTTAAAACAACCTAAAGAGAATACTGAAATGCTCTCAAGAGCTCTGACTGGACTCAGAGAAGGAGTTGTGTTCTGTTCCAGTTGTCACAATCTGTCAGATCAACAGATTTGTGAAATTTGCTCGAGTCCCAAGCGCAACAAAAACTTACTCTGTGTAGTAGAAGATATTCGGGACGTCATGGCGATTGAAAATACAGGTCAGTTTCAAGGAATTTATCACGTTCTAGGTGGAATTATTTCCCCAATGGATGGGATCGGACCTCAAGATTTAAATATTGCCTCCTTGATCGAAAAAGTCAAGACAGATGATGTAGAGGAGGTTATCTTTGCACTTAGTGCCACTATGGAAGCCGATACAACGAATTTTTATATTTACAAACTCTTGGCTCCCTACAATCTCAAAACCTCAACCATTGCTCGTGGTATTCCAGTGGGTGATGAATTGGAATATACCGATGAGGTTACTTTGGGAAGATCTATTTTAGCTCGCATTCCTTTTGAAGCTTCCATTTCAAAAAGTTGATTCTCAAAATAGTGAAGACAAGGGTGAATAAAATCTGTTTTCCCAATCAAAATTTGATACTTTTGCAAAACAAATCACTATGGGACAATATCATCTAAAACTACCCAAAATGGGCGAAAGTGTAGCCGAAGCCACGGTAACGAAATGGCTGAAGCAAGTTGGCGACACCGTATCTTTAGATGACCCTATTGTTGAAATTGCCACAGACAAGGTAGATACCGATGTGACTTCTGAAGTAGAGGGCGTAATTTTGGAGCAGTGCTTTCAAGAAAATCAGGTGGTTCAAATTGGGGAAGTTTTGGTGATTATTGAAACCGAAGGAGAAGTACCCGAAATGTCCAAGATTCCTGAAAAAAGTGAAACCACTCCCAAACTTGAAAAAGAAACAGAAGTCCCTGTTCAGGAGATAGTCACAACATTAGAAAAAGAAATTAATACAGTTGACAATTCAATTCAAGCCAACTTTGATGGTAAAGAGAGGTTTTATTCCCCTTTAGTACGGAATATTGCTAAAAAAGAATTGATTTCACAAATGGAATTGGATCAGATTCCAGGAACGGGTAAAGACCAGCGCTTAACAAAAACCGACTTACTCAATTACCTAAAACATAGACCTGCCGTAGAAAAGACCCAAACCTCAACACCCCATGCCCAACCCGAAGTCATGGCTCCCTCGCTTCAAAATCCTGTAATTGCACAACCAAGTATTGGAGGTGGAGATCAAATTCTGGAGATGAGTAGGATGGAAAAATTGATTTCAAAACACATGAAATCAAGTTTGGAGCAATCCGCACATGTGCAATCATTTATCGAAGTAGATGTGACCCATCTTTGGGACTGGAGGGAGCAGGTGAAAGCTTCTTTTTTAAAACGAGAAGGTGAAAAACTCACTTTTACCCCCTTGTTTATGACTGCCATCATCAAGGCTTTACGTGATTACCCTGCTTTAAATAGTAGTTTGGATGGGGATAAAATCATCATCAAAAAAGACATCAATGTAGGGATGGCAACCGCCTTACCTGATGGTAATTTGATCGTTCCTGTTATCAAGAACGCAGATCACCTGAATCTGGTCGGATTGACCAAGGCGGTCAATGATTTGGCTACTCGTGCTAGAAATAACAACTTAAAGCCAGAGGAAATACAAAACGGTACCTATACCTTTACCAATATTGGAAACTTTGGTTCCATCATGGGTACGCCCATTATTAATCAACCTCAAGTAGGAATCTTAGCCATTGGCGTGATTCGAAAAATGCCCGCAGTGATCGAAACTCCAAAAGGCGATTTTATCGGTATCCGAAGAAAAGTAATTCTTTCTCACAGTTACGATCATCGGATCATCAATGGAGCCACAGGAGGATTGTTTGTAAAACGCGTTGCTGAATATTTAGAAAATTGGGAAGCGGACCTTCCTTTTTAACCCAAAACCACATGAAACTTCAACTCACCAAACCCCTTTGTTTTTTTGATCTAGAAACTACGGGTACCGATATAAGTAAAGATCGGATTGTAGAAATTGCCATTCTCAAACTCCATCCCGATGGATCTAAAGAAACCTTAGAAGCTCGTGTGAATCCTGAAATGCCCATTCCTGCTGAAGTTTCAGCGGTTCATGGCATTACTGATGAGATGGTGGCAGATGCGCCTACATTCAAAGAGCAATCTCATAAAATTTATAATTTTCTTAAAGATTGTGATTTGGCAGGCTTTAATTCGGATCGTTTTGACATTCCTCTTTTGGTGGAAGAATTGCTCCGGGCAGAAATTGATTTTAACTTCAATAATACCAAAACCATCGATGTGCAAACGATATTTCACAAAATGGAAGCCCGAACCCTTTCGGCTGCTTTAAGGTTTTATTGTGACCAAGAGCTTACCGATGCGCACTCTGCACAAGCCGATACAAAGGCCACACACGATGTGCTTTTGGCACAGCTCGATCGTTATCAAGACTTGGAACCCAACGTGCACTTTTTGAACGAGTTTAGTACCCGAAGAAAAACAGCAGATTTTGCAGGTTTCGTGGTCTATAACAAAGAGGATGCCATGTGTTTTGGTTTTGGAAAACACAAAGGAAAAAAAGTTACTGAAGTACTGGAAAAAGAACCCGGCTATTTCGGTTGGGTACTCAATGCCGATTTTCCTAGATATACTAAAAAAGTATTGACTGAAATTCGACTTCAATCCCTGAATACTAAAGGTTAGGTCTGTGAAAATCATTTGTGTCGGAAGAAATTATGCAGCACACATCGAGGAGTTGCAAAACGAAAAACCAAAAGAGCCCGTTTTATTTCTTAAACCAGATACTACTATTTTACAGAAAAGTCATCCCTTTTTTATACCTCATTTTAGTTCAGATATTCATTATGAGGTAGAGGTATTGGTTCGTATCCAAAGAATCGGAAAACATATACAGCCTGAATTTGCGTCAAAATACTATGATGAAATTGGTTTGGGCATTGACTTTACAGCACGTACCCTCCAAAAGGAATTGAAAGATAAAGGATTGCCTTGGGAGAAATCCAAGGCTTTCGATGGTTCCGCAGTCATTGGAGAGTGGTATTCCAAAAGTGATTTTAAGGATTTGAATCGTTTGAATTTTTCATTGGAATGCAACGGAAAAATTGTACAAGAAGGAAACACATCAAATATGCTGTGGAAGATAGATGAATTGATCAGTTATGTGTCTCAGTATTTTACATTAAAAATTGGTGATGTCATTTTTACTGGAACTCCCTCCGGGGTAGGTGCTGTAGCGGAAAATGATATTTTAGTAGGCCATTTAGAGGGCAAACAAGCTTTTTCAGTAAAAATCAAATGAAGGCGGAATTAATTACAATTGGAGACGAGATTCTCATAGGGCAGATCGTGAATACCAACGCAGTTTTTTTAGCTAAAGCACTAAATAAAATTGGAATAGAAGTTACTCAAATAACGAGTATTTCTGATGAAAGTACTGCTATTGTAGAGGCTTTGGAGGACTCTTATGAACGTGCAGAATTGGTGATTCTTACAGGAGGATTGGGACCTACCAAAGACGATTTGACCAAACATACTCTCTGTACCTATTTCAACGATACTTTAGTTGAAAACAAAGAAATTTTAGCACATATTGAGGAGATTTTTGAAAAGTACGTAACTACACCCATCAACAATCAAAATAGACAACAAGCCTTACTTCCTTCAAAAGCCAAAATTCTTAAAAATCAACACGGTACCGCTTCGGGAATGTGGTTTGAGCGAGAAGGACAAGTGATTATATCGTTACCAGGAGTGCCTTTTGAAATGAAAGCACTAATGACTCATGAAGTTTTACCAGCATTGAAAGCCCATTTCTCTCGACCCTTTATCATCCACAAAACGGTGATGACCTATGGGTTGGGCGAAAGTGCCATAGCCGAGCGTATTGAAGACTGGGAAAATGCCCTACCTCAAGACATTAAGTTGGCCTATTTACCCAATTTGGGGAGGGTACGACTCCGTTTGTCAGGAATAGGTCAGGAGGAAGCAATACTTGAGCAACGGATAGATTCTGAATTAGAAAAACTTCTCCCTCTGATCAAAGATATTTTTGTAGGTTATGAAGATGCCTCATCCTTTGAGGATCAAATACAAAGGCAATTTATCGATCAGCAGCAAACTCTTGCTGTAGCAGAAAGCTGTACGGGAGGTGAAATTGCTGCGCGTCTGACCAAAATTCCGGGCGCTTCTGCTTATTTTAAGGGAGGGGCAGTAGTGTATCATACCCAAAGTAAAACAGAGGTTTTGGGCGTTTCCAAAGCATTGATAGATAAACACTCGGTTGTTAGTCAAGAAGTAGCCGAAGCTATGGCAGTAAAGGTTCGGAAAAAATTTAATACCAGTGTGGGGCTTGCTACCACTGGAAATGCAGGCCCTGCCAAAGGCGATTCTGAAGCAGAGATAGGAACGGTATGGATAGCCATTGCAACGGAAAATAAAGTGTGGAGTGAACAATTTCTCTTCGGAAAACACCGCCAACGTGTGATGGGTAAAGCGGTGAATAAAGCTTTGGAATTGGTTTACAAAGAAGTATTACTCAATCGTTAAAAACCATTTCCTCTTGCTTTAATTCCAGTGAAAAAATGGAATCTTTTGTGTTCTTAAATGTTATTTTAATTGGATCGTCCTGTTCAAACTTGGAATATTGGAATAAGGGATGATTTAATGAATTTAATTTTAATTAAATTATTTTTGCATTTATATAAAAAACAATTTTGTTACTGTGTAAAAAACAGTAAATTTGCAGCCACATTAAAAAAAGACACACATGTCAAAAGTTTGTGAAATCAGTGGAAAGCGCGTCATGTTCGGTAACAATGTTTCTAAGGCATTGAATCGGACGAAGCGTCGTTTTGATGCGAACATCATCAAAAAACGTTTTTTTATTCCTGAGGAGGGCAAATGGGTAACTCTTACGGTATCTACTTCAGTTCTAAAAACAATCAATAAAATAGGTATTTCTGCAGTATTGAAAGAAGCCAGAGCAAAAGGACACTATAAAGGGTAATTACCATGGCAAAAAAAGGAAATAGAGTTCAAGTGATATTGGAATGTACAGAGCACAAAGAATCTGGGCTTCCAGGTACGTCTCGATACATCACCACGAAGAACAAAAAAAATACGCCTGAGCGTTTAGAAGTAAAAAAATTCAACCCCATTTTGAAAAAAATGACGGTACATAAAGAAATCAAATAGTCATGGCAAAAAAATCAGTAGCATCATTACAAACGGGTTCAAAAAGATTGACCAAAGCCATCAAGATGGTGAAAAAAGAGAATAGTAATTCCTACAGTTTTGTAGAAACCATTATTTCTCCTGACCTTGCATCCGAATGGTTAAGTAAACAATAAGTTTACTCTTATTTACGATATTAAGCTACTCATTCGGGTAGCTTTTTTTATTTTTATACCAATGGGAAAACTCAAGGCTTTTTTTTCAAAACAGGATCAACAAAAACTCGAGGCAGGTTTAGCCCATACTAAAAAATCCTTTTTATCACGCTTGGGAACAGCCGTAGTGGGCAAGACCAAAATAGATGATGATTTTTTAGATGAGTTGGAAGCTATATTGATTCAATCCGACGTTGGGGTTGCCACAACCCTAAAAATTATTGCGGCCTTGGAATCACGCACCGCAAAAGAAAAGTATTTAGGACTTGAGGATTTAGTCAAAATGCTACGAGAAGAAATTTCCAATTTACTTGTAGATAAAGTGGCTAAAGAAAACGGGTCAAAAAGTGATGGACCCGAAGTAGTGATGGTGGTTGGAGTAAATGGTGTAGGAAAGACTACAACAATTGGAAAACTCGCTCACCAATTCAAAGCACAGGGTAAACAAGTAATGTTAGGGGCCGCCGACACTTTCCGGGCAGGCGCCATTGATCAATTACAAATTTGGGCAGATCGAGTGGAGGTTCCTCTAATTCGTCAAGAAATGGGAAGTGATCCAGCCTCTGTAGCATTTGACACTCTTCAAGCTGCAACTGCCAAAGGTGTGGATGTAGTTCTTATCGATACAGCAGGACGTTTACACAACAAAGTCAACTTGATGAATGAGTTGAGCAAAGTCAAACGGGTCATGTCTAAAGTAATTCCTGAGGCACCACACGAAGTACTTTTGGTATTGGATGGGGCTACAGGCCAGAATGCGTTTGAACAAGCCAAACAGTTTACAGCTGCTACTGAAGTAACTAGTCTTGCCATCACCAAACTGGATGGAACAGCCAAAGGAGGAGTACTACTGGGCATTTCAGATCAGTTTCAAATTCCAGTAAAATACATTGGAGTGGGAGAGGGAATTGAAGATTTACAAGATTTTGATCCACAGCACTATATTCAAACCCTTTTTGGTTAAAAAAATAAAGAATATGAAAATTTTAAGAGGTGTTGCAGTCTTTTTTTTGTTGGTAGGGGCTATCTATTTGGTTGGTCCACGGGTAGATACACCCGAGCTGAATGACACTCCAGTTACTGTCCCATCAGACCTGGCCACCTTGAATCAATGGATTACAGAAAAAGAGAACGAACTGGGCAATGTGCGTTCAGGAAACGCATCCAAAATTATTTTTAACGATTCCATTCCAAAAAAAACTACTTATAGTTTACTCTATCTTCATGGTTTCACTGCCTCAGGGATGGAAGGGGAGCCTGTACACCGTAACATTGCTAAAGCCCTAGGAGCAAATCTTTATGTTCCTCGCCTTTACGGTCATGGTTTGGAGGAAACAGAACCTATGCTACACTTTAATAATGAAGACTATTGGGAATCTGCAAAAGAAGCCTTAGCTGTGGCAAAACAACTAGGGGATAAAGTGATTGTACTGGGAACTTCTCATGGAGGTTCACTTTCGTTGAGTTTGGGAGCTGACCCCGATATTGCTGCGTTGTGTTTGTTTGGCCCCAACATCGCTGTTTATGATTCCAATTCCAAACTATTGTCCAAACCCTGGGGATTACAAATCGCTCGTTTAGTCAAAGGGGGCAATTACCATTATATGATCACTTCAAATCAGGAAAAGAAAAAGTATTGGACAACTAAAACGCGTTTGGAAAGTCTTACCCACATGCAAAAATTTTTGGATCTCAAAATGCGTAAATCTACTTTTAAAAAGATACAGGTTCCTGTCTTTTTAGGGTACTATTATAAAAACGATAGTCTTCAAGATAACGTAGTGTCAGTTCCAGCGATGCTAAAAATGTTTGATCAATTAGGAACACCAGAAAATTTAAAAGTCAAAAAAGCTTTTCCTGAGGCAGGAGATCACGTACTGACTTCCTATTTAAGTTCTAAAAATCATGAAGCTGTAACCCAAGAAGTACTTTGGTTCCTTTCCACTAAATTAAATCTATAAATTATGCGTAGTACCAATTTCCTTATACTAAGTATTGTCTTTTTTCTTATGGCTTGTCATGGAGAAGAAAAACAACTGGATCCATGGGTTTCGTATGACGAAACAGAAGAATTACAGGCAAATCAAGATCATCCCGTAAAGCGGATGCGTTTCAAGCGAATCCAGTCACAGCACAGCGATCGCAATACATTTTTTACTCCTTTTAAAGAGGCTTTACTCCAATTTACGGAAGAAGAATACAATCGCCTAAAGCCTTTGATTTTAGAACAGGACATTCTCAGCATACAAACGCAAGTGCAGCAAGGTAATTTGACGTATGAGAAGCTTACATTGTTTTATTTGTATCGTATATATCTTTTTGAAAATAAAAGAGACACCTATTTAAACGCCATTATAGCGCTTAACCCTGAGGTTTTAGATCAGGCTCGAGCTCATGACAAAAACCGAGCACAGAAACTGAGTCATCCTTTGTATGGGATGCCAATTCTTCTTAAAGACAACATCAATGCTATTCCTATGGCTACTACAGCAGGAGCAGCAGCATTTAAAGATAACTTTCCCTCAGATGATGCTTTTTTGGTAAAGCGTTTAAAAGCTAAAGGAGCCTTAATTTTAGGAAAAGTAAATCTCAGTGAATGGGCTTATTATTTTTGTCAAGGCTGCCCTTTGGGATATAGTGCAATGGGTGGACAAACTCTGAATCCTTATGGGAGAAAAGTGTTTGAGACGGGAGGATCTAGTTCAGGAAGTGGCGTAGCAGTAGCGGCAAACTATGCAGTAGCTGCGATAGGTTCTGAAACCTCGGGTTCCATACTTTCTCCTTCTGGAAAAAACAGTGTAGTCGGTTTAAAGCCTACGATAGGGGCGGTAAGCCGAAGCGGAGTTGTTCCCATTTCGAGTACTTTAGACACTGCAGGCCCTATGACCAAAAATGTCTTGGATAATGCCATTTTAATGGATGCGCTTGTGGGGGAGGACCAGGAGGATGTCTATGGCTATGCTAGTAAACCCATAGCTTACCAAGGATTGGATACGATTCGTTTAAAAGGGAAGCATTTGGGTGTTATTCGAGATTTTGAAGAAGATAGCTTGCTCCAAAATGCAATTCAAAGAATCAAAGCTGCAGGAGCAAAAGTCACATTTTTTGACCCACCCGAAGTGGAGTTAAAACTTTTTAGAAGATTACTGGATGTAGACATGCGTGCTGACCTTCCTAAATACATTCAAAATCATGCCGCTTCCAATTTGCCTTTTGATTCTGTTCAAGATGTTATTTCTTTCAACCAAAAAGACACCTTACTCCATGCACCTTATGGTCAGGAAATCTTTCAAAGAATTGCACGGGAAACGCTATCTCAGGAAGAGTTTAGTGATGAAAAGCAAAATCTTATGCGATTGGCAAAAAGTTATTTTCAAGCGATAGACAAGTATGATCTAGATGCTGTGGTTTCTATTGATAATAATACAGCCAGTTTTGCTGCTGCGGCGCATTATCCAGCTTTGGGAGTACCCATGGGATATCAATCAAATGGTCAGCCCAAAAACATAACTTTTATTGCGCCTTCAAGAAAAGAGCAACAGTTACTGGAACTTGGTGCTGCTTTTGAACATGAGATGCAGGCTAGAAAAATTCCTAAACTCTTTCAATAAGACCATGCGAACAAAGTCAACCAAAAAAAATAAGATCAATGTAATTACCTTGGGGTGTTCTAAAAACATCTATGATTCTGAGGTGCTCATGGGACAATTGAGAGCCAATAAAAAAGAGGTAGTGCATGAAGAAGAAGGAAATATCGTCGTGATCAATACCTGTGGATTTATTGATAACGCTAAAGAAGAATCTGTAAATACCATTTTGGAACAGATTCAAAACAAAGAAGCAGGCAAAGTTGACGAGGTCTATGTCACAGGGTGTTTGAGTGAGCGGTATAAACCCGATTTAGAAAAAGAAATTCCTCAAGTGGATGCTTATTTCGGAACTTCAGATTTGCCTCAGCTTCTAAAAGTTTTGGGAGCAGATTACAAACACGAATTGGTAGGGGAACGACTATTGACAACACCCAAACATTTTGCCTACCTAAAAATTGCAGAAGGTTGCGACCGGCCTTGTTCTTTTTGTGCGATTCCTTTGATGCGAGGCAAACACCGTTCTACTCCCATTGAAGAATTGGTTCAGCAGGCACAGCAATTAGCAAAAGAAGGAGTCAAAGAGCTGATGTTGATTGCACAGGATTTGACCTATTATGGTTTGGATTTATATCAAAAGAGAAGATTGGCAGAGCTGCTAAGCGCCTTAGCAGCAGTGGAAGGCATTGAATGGATTCGTATGCATTACGCTTTTCCGACGGGTTTTCCTGAGGATGTTTTGGAAGTCATGAGGACAGAGGATAAGGTTTGTAATTATTTGGATATTCCGCTTCAACACATCTCGGATCCAATATTAAAATCCATGCGACGTGGTACAACACAAGAAAAAACGACAGCACTTTTAAGAAAATTTAAAGAAGAAGTTCCTGGCATTATTTTAAGAACCTCTTTGATCGTAGGATATCCAGGAGAGACCGAAGCCGATTTTGAGACCCTTAAAAATTGGGTTACGGAAATGCGTTTTGAACGTCTGGGTTGTTTTACCTACAGTCACGAAGAAAATACTCACGCCCATCATTTGATAGACGATGTTCCTGAAGAGGTCAAGCAAGAACGCTCCAATGCCATTATGGAAATCCAATCTCAAATTTCTTGGGAACACAATCAAACCTGTGTAGGCAAAACCTTTCGTTGTTTAATTGACCGAAAGGAAGGAGTTCATTTTGTGGGACGTACCTTTATGGATTCTCCCGACGTGGACAATGAAGTGCTTATTGACGCTTCAAAATATTATCTCAAACAAGGAGACTTTTCAGAAATTAAAATTACAGAAGCCACAGATTACGATTTGATTGGTGTACCTGTGTAATTTAGTTTTGACTAATAAGTTCGAGTTCTGGAAGTTGACTGATGTTGTACTGATATACCTTTCCTCCTCCTACCACTATGGCTTTAGGATAATCTAAAATAACATCATAGGCAAAATCTACAGCTATGGTATTGACTACTTCAGGCTTGGTTTTGTCTGAAACATCAACGACCTTAATGCCTGCAGTCCCATCACAAACAATTATATAATCTTCATACACTGAAAGACCGTGCGGGTTGAATAAAATTTGTCGGGACACGACTTCTAGATTTTCTGGATCTTTTAAACTGATGATTTGAAGCTCGTTGCGTTCTGTAAAACAGTTGGTGCCTCCACGTAAGGTGACATAGGCATATTCTTCATCGGCAACCACAGGGTCACAACTTCTAAAGTGATCGATACGACTTAAAAAGGTAGGATTTTTAGGACTGTCAATCCCATATACCAACATGCCTGTAGTAGTACCTATAAAAAGATAATCATTTAATCGAAAAAGAGTTTCAGCACTGCTATTGGTGCCAGTTTTCCCAAAGCGTAAAGGCTTGTGGTTTTCTGCAATTTCAAAAAGAATTAATTCCCATTCGTTTAGAGTATACAATAAATTATCTACAGGTAAAAAGCGAGTCATAGATCCAGCTTGACTTTGTCGGTTTCCATTGATATCATTTTGTGAGGTTTCTTCTTCAACAATTTCAACTAGATCAGATGTATTATTCAAAAAGGGATACCTTCTAAAGTCCATCAATTCCAACCGAATTTTAAGATTCCAACCGACAACAATTCCTTGCTTATCGTCTACACTTTCGAGTTGATAAAATTCGTATTCATCCGAAGAATCATCAGGATCAAAGGCCCAATATCGGTTATAATTAAAAATTTCTTTTACCGTAAAGTCCTCAATCAAACTGACATGTTCTAAGTCTTGGAGGTCTAGTACTACAAGTGCGGAAAATTGATCTGCGTAAAGAAAGTCATCGATAATGGCCATATCGATATTTCCTTTGATCTGAATAAACCCTTCATTGATAGGGTTTTTGGGATCCGAATTGTTAACAATGTGAATTCCTTCTTGGGGTTTATTGATAAAAATATAATCTTGATAATGAATAATTTTACCCGTTTCCTCAAAGGGGGTGGGATCTTTAAGTGCAACGGTCAGTATATCGCTACCAGGACTAGCATAAATAGGGGAAAAATACCCTACTTTAATTTTTTTTGACTGAGATTCTGCCTCAGCAGAGGATTCAATCAGTGTATCGATACTACAACTGATTGAAAATATAAGAGTGAATAAGAGGAAAATATTTAAGCGCATGACTTTGGGTTATCTAAAAACCATAAACCAAAAAATATGCCACAAAAAATTTAAAAGAAAAGTGCGTTTGAAAAAACTTGTTTACCCGAATACCAAAACCCTCTAAAAAGTACATTATCTACTAAATAAACTAAACTTCCACGACCAAAACGTTCTTCTCCAAACAGCAGCGATTTTTTCTGATTGGTTTGGGCGAGATGGCCTATAAATCCCGCAACAGATTCTGCTTCGCTATTTAATGAAAAGGCATTGCCCTGATCTTCCAGAAGTTCATAGGCATCTGCATCAAGTTTTAGTGTATAGTACCGATTTACTCCAAAGGCTAGTGAATGAGAACGATCAATGCTAGCATTAAAAATACTGCCTGTTGTGATTTCACTTATTTTATTGCGTTCCAATTCCGAAAAGGGAATGGAAGTAGTGTCTTGAGTTGGGTTTTCTTTCTTTTTTAGTGCAAAAGAATCTGTATTTGCAAAAAGATTTAATGCACTAGAAAGTGCTATAATTTTACCTCCTTTTAGAATCCACTCCGTTATTTTCTCTTGAGAATTTGAATTAGACCATTTTTGATACCTCCCTCCAGGGATAATCAATACGTCAATTTCTGACAACATACGTTGGAGTCTATTTTCATTGATTTGGATTAATGGATACTCCAACTGTTGCTCAAAAAAGTGCCATACTTCCCCATAACGATACGAGGAGGTATTGTCTGATTTTAAAACTGCAATTTTAGGGGCTTTTATCAATACCAATTCGTCTGCCCCTAGATCGGGACCCTTGTCAGAATACCCTGTTTGGATTGGGTACAATTCACGTTGGTGACTTTCTGCGAGTTTCTGTAGCAGTGAAGTATACTCTTCGTCTTTTAAATTATCCCCTTTGAGTATAAATAATGACCCACTTTCCCAGCGTTTTCCACTGTTGGTGATGGGTACTGTATTATAACGTACCCCTAAACCGTTTTTTAGGAGTGCTGCTAAAAACCGACTGTCAGCAAAACTTTGAGAAGCTAACGCGTACCCATATGCTCCTTTTTCTAAGGGAATAGAAGTATTTGCTTGAAACGCCTCAAGGGAAATTGTTTCTACGTTTTCCTTTGTTGCATTGGCTTTGAGTCCATAGGCGTAGGCTAAAGACCAAGCTGTGATGTCATATGTAAGTGAATCATTGAGCTTGGTATTGGGTTCTAGAAGGATGTGCGCTATTTTTCCTTTGGGTTGGTCTGTGGAAATGACAAGTGCATTTTTTTCAAACGAAGTTGTTGAATTATTTTGCTTTTGATAATCATAGCCGCGAACCGTAGTGTTTTTTGCAAGGCGCCGACTCTCAATTTGATGTTGTTTGAAAAATTGCGCTAGTGTAAGGATATGATCTTCGTTACCCTCTAAAATAAAATTTTTGTATCTCAAGTTCTTGTCGCTGTAGTAGTCTTGGTAATTTTTGTTGAGTTGTGTTTTGTTTTTCACGGCCATTTCCACAGTTGAGATTCCGGTGGTGTAATGATGTTCGATACGGTCTTTTAAGGTAAGTTCAATGTTTTCATCGTTATCTACACCCAGTCCAGCACCACCTCCACCTGCTTGTTCGTAGGTCATTCCGATGGCTCCCAAATACATTGGATAACTGTCTCCATAGCTGGGATATAAGATGTCAAAGCGTTGTTTGGTAAAGTAAAACCATCCTTGTTTATCAAAATAGCGAGCGTGATTTTTCCCCAATGCATCTTGAAAATTCTTTTGAAAATCAGTGATCATTTCGTGCAATGGTTCTGCAGCTGGGGCAAAGTAATAAGGGCTGTTAATTCCCTGTTCGTGAAAATCGACATGAATATGAGGCAACCATTGGTTGTATTGTTTTATACGTTGTTGAGATTCTACCTGGGTAAGCCAAGCCCAATCGCGGTTTAAGTCAAAAATATAGTGATTGGTTCTCCCGTTATGCCATCCCTCATTATGTTCCCGAGTAAGGCGATTTGAATCGTAGGGTATGCTACGCGTTTGATTGTAAAAATTCACATAGCGGTCTCTTCCGTCGGGGTTGATGCAAGGATCGATAATGACGATGGTGTCTTCCAGCCACTCTTGATATTGAGTAAGAAGTGCATAGGCAGTTTTCATAGAAGCTTCGGTACTGGAAGATTCGTTTCCATGTACGTTATAACTAAGCCATACAATTGATTTTTGATCATTTTTTGGGCCTGGTAAGCTCCCGCTATTTTGCATGTGAGCAGTTCGGATGGCTTCTAAATTTTTTAAATTTTCTGATGAAGAAATAAAAGCAAGTTGTAGTAAACGACCCTCATTTGTTTTTCCATAGGAGACGAGTTGGATTTGATCAGAGTTTTGTTCCAAATACTGATAGTAGTCCACTACTTGGTGATGACGGCTGAATTGCGTGCCAAGTTCGTAACCCAAATAATCTTTTGGAGAATGGAGTTGTGCATTTAATGAAACGGAAAAACTGAAAATGAAAAGAATGAAAATTTCGCGAAACATGAATGTATTTTTGTTTTTAAATGTACACTTTCTGTACAAACTTTAAATTTCTTTTTATAAAAAACGAATATCTTTACACAAATTGTTTCATGCACACCCAACACATTTCTATAAAAGATACGGGGCGGTTTTCACAATTAATTTGTGATTATCTAAGTCAAAAGGTGAATTTACAAAATTTTTACGGTCATTATCCGAGTTTAAAAAACGCAAAGAATCAAATAGAACAAAAAAGCACTCACTTTTCAAAGGAGATACGCTCTGTTTTAGTTGAAGTCTTACGGGAACAATACAAACCTATGGCACAGACCAAGGGGGTATCTAGCAATATCGAACTCCTCGGACAAGAAAACACCTTTACGGTGACTACAGGTCACCAGCTGTGTTTGATGACAGGTCCCTTGTATTTTATATATAAAATTATCAGCACAATCAATTTGTGTAAACAACTCAAAGCAGAGTATCCTGAGTCCAATTTTGTCCCTGTGTATTGGATGGCGAGTGAAGACCATGACTTTGAAGAAATCAGTTCTTTTCAGTTTCAGGATAAAAAAATCAAATGGAATCGTGAGGCAGCAGGAGCGGTTGGGGAACTTCCCCTAGACGACTTGCAATCAGTTTTAGACACTTTTGAGTCTCATTTGGGTGAGCGACCTGAATCTGAAGTAGTCAAATCATGGCTGGAAAAGAGTTATCGAAAAGCATCAAACCTATCCGAGGCTACTCTTCATTTGGTCCATGAGCTTTTTGGCGCCTACGGTCTGGTGGTATTGGAACCCAATGTGCCCTCTTTAAAAAAGATTTTCACACCTTTCGTAAAAGAAGAACTTCTTTCTCAGGTGTCTTATGATAGCGTATCGCATCAAATTACAGAATTGATAACAAAATATGATGCAAACTACAAACCTCAAGTCAATCCTAGACCTATCAATTTGTTTTACCTTACCCCAAAAGGGCGGTACCGTATTGAAAAACAAAACGGTATTTTTGTATTGCAGGGTACAGAACAACAATTTTCCGAATCAGAATTTTTACAACTACTTGAAAAGCATCCTGAGCGTTTCTCGCCCAATGTCATCTTAAGACCACTTTACCAGGAAGTCATTTTGCCAAATCTTTGTTATATCGGAGGCGGGGGAGAAGTTGCCTATTGGTTTCAATTGAAACACAATTTTGATCGGTTAAAAATTCCTTTCCCTATGCTTTTAGTCCGAAATTCAGCTTTACTCTATTCTGAAAAATCAGCACGAAAAATATCCAAGTTGGGACTGGAACCAAGAGACTTGTTTTTAGATCGAAAGGCGCTAATCGTCAAAAAGGTTAAAGAAAACAGTGAGATTGATCTGGATTTAAATTTTTTAAAAGTACAGTTAGAAAAACAGTTTACCTACCTCCAAAACTTGGTAAACAAAACAGATTCTTCATTTGAGGGGGCAGTTCAGGCGCAGGAAAAAAAGCAATTAAAAGGAATTCAGCATTTGGAAAAACGATTGCTGAAGGCTCAAAAAAGAGTCCTTGCAGATCAGTTACAAAGAGTGGAGGTGCTCCATGACGCCCTATTTCCTAATGATCAGCTACAGGAACGCAACCAGAATTTTATTTCTTTATATATGGAAATAGGATCGGATTTTATTCCTATGCTTATCAATACATTAGACCCACTCAATCCCGATTTTACTCTAATCGAGTATTAACAACAGTTGTGTATTAATTTTAGGATTGTTTTTTTAAGCCTTGGATTAAATTGTATTTTTGCTCATGCAAGAAAAAGTTCTCATTCTCGATTTCGGATCTCAGTACACCCAACTCATTGCTCGACGTGTTCGTGAGCTTTTTATTTACTGCGAAATCCACCCCTTTAACAATCCGCCTGAAGAAATTTCAAGCTTTAAAGCCGTAATTTTGTCTGGTTCTCCATTTTCCGTTCGTTCTGAAGATGCACCACATCCTAATTTAGATCAGATTAAAGGAAAAATTCCACTCTTGGGAATTTGTTATGGCGCTCAATATTTAGCTCATTTTTTTGGAGGTGAAGTCAGTCCTTCCAACACACGTGAGTATGGACGTGCACACCTTTCCTCATTCAACGGGAAAGACCCCTTTTTTAAAGGTATTTCAGAAAATAGTCAAGTATGGATGAGTCATGCGGATACCATTTTAACGCTACCCTCAAATGCAGAACATCTTGGGAGTACAGAAGATGTAGCAAATGCAGCCTATAAATTTTCAAATGAAGATACTTATGCTATTCAGTTTCACCCAGAAGTCTATCATTCTTCTGATGGGAAACAGATATTGGAAAACTTTTTGGTTGGAATAGCTAAGGTGAAACAAGAATGGACCCCCGATTCGTTTGTAGAAATGACACTGAAAGAAATTCAAGAAAAGGTTGGTCAAGACAAAGTGATTCTTGGACTTTCTGGAGGTGTAGATTCTTCTGTTGCGGCTCTATTGCTTCACAAAGCGATTGGAGATCGGTTAAACTGTATCTTTGTTAACAACGGTTTGTTGCGCAAGAACGAATTTGAAGAAGTTTTAGAACAGTATTCTGGCATGGGACTCAATGTGAAAGGGGTTGATGCTTCGGATCAATTTTTGGATGCCCTAGAGGGGGTTTCTGATCCTGAGACCAAGCGTAAAATAATTGGAAAAATTTTCATCGATGTTTTTGATTCCGAATCTCAAAAGGTGGAGGGTGCACGATGGTTGGGACAAGGGACTATTTATCCTGATGTCATCGAATCCATTTCGGTAAACGGTCCCTCTGCAACGATAAAATCCCATCACAATGTAGGTGGATTGCCAGAGTACATGAAGTTAAATCTGGTAGAGCCTTTGCGAATGTTGTTTAAAGATGAGGTCAGACGTGTAGGAAAAAGTATGGGAATGGATGCTGCATTATTGGGGCGTCATCCTTTTCCAGGACCAGGATTGGCCATTCGAATTTTAGGGGAGATTACTCGTGAAAAAGTTCGTGTTTTGCAGGAAGTTGATGCCCTTTTTATTCAAGGACTAAAAAAATGGGATTTGTACGATCAAATTTGGCAAGCAGGAGCTATGTTTTTACCTGTAAACAGTGTGGGTGTAATGGGAGACGAACGAACATATGAAAATTGTGTTGCTCTACGTGCCGTTCAGTCTACAGATGGAATGACAGCTGATTGGGTTGACCTACCCTATGCTTTTTTACAAAAAATCTCTAACGAGATCATCAATAATGTAAAAGGAATCAACAGAGTCGTGTATGATATTAGCTCCAAACCTCCAGCAACGATAGAATGGGAATAGTTTTTGCTACAAAGTCTCTTATGAAAAATATTCTTTTGATTGGCGTCCTGTTTTTAGGCTTTCACCTTTGTTTTGGTCAAATCCCTGAGCGTTTTGATACCCACAGGGTTAAAAAAGGGGAGACCTTAAGTGAAATTTTAGCTTTTTATGAGATTTCGAAAGAACAACTCTTGGAGTACAACCCTCTTTTGGAGCGGGTTGGTCTTAAACGTAAAATGACTCTCCGGATCCCTGTTTTTGATCAAACTTCGATCCCAAGAGTCAGGAGTAGTACCGCTACAAAAACCTCTAATTACACTACCCATAGCGTAGTACCCAAAGAGACCAAATGGCGTTTGGCTTATACGTACGGGATGACCGTTAAAGAATTAGATTCCTTAAACCCTCAAATTTCCGAAGGTCTTAAAATTGGTCAAATGATTCGGGTGAGAAACAGAGATCTTAGAGAAGTTCTTCCTGAAAAAGACAGTCTTTTCAATTATTATAAAGTACTTCAAACAGAAGGGTATTATCGCATAGAAAAAAAACTTGGTGTCAGCAAAAGTGTATTGGACTCTTTAAACCCCAATTTGATCGAAACAGGGCTTCAAGTGGGAATGATTTTGCGAATTCCAGATTCTTTGAGTGGTAAGTTAAAAATTGAAAATGACCTTTTGGTGGAACGGGTAAATTTACTGGATTCTACCTATGTTAAAAATAAAATAAAATTAGGCGTTTTGCTTCCTTTCAAGACCAATGAGATTGTCTTTGATTCTATAGAGGATACCAAGCGAGCATTAGAAATGCGAAACCTACATACCCTTTCACTCGATTTTTATACTGGAGTTTTATTTGCATTAAAGCAAGTTGCACAAAAGGGAATTGAAGTGGAACTGACGACTTTTGACACTCAAAACCAACAAGCCAAACTTACAGAAATTGTGGAGTCTAAAACACTTGAGAATCTAGACTTTATTGTTGGGCCTTTAATTCCAAATAACTTTGATTATATCTCTAATCAACCCAGCTTAAAAAATATTCCCAAATTTGCTCCTTTATCTACACGAGCTGTCGCTTTCCGAAAAAATGTAATACAATCCGTAACCGAAGAAAAAGACCTTCGTGCTAAGATGTATGACTATTTAGAAAAGTATTTAGATACAACTCAAAATGTAGTCATAGTCGCAGATTCTACAAATCGAAAAATTGAACAACAACTCCAGAGACGATTCCCTTGGGCTATAAAAATTAGACCTGAAAAAGCGGATTACATCCTTCCCGAACTTGTAGATTCACTTTTAATAGACTCTATCCCTAATAAAATTATTTTAGAAACCCAATCGTTTCCCCTTATAGCTAGTGCACTTTCTCAGTTCAATGCGCAAAACACTAAGAACCGAGAGGTGCAGGTATTTACCACCTATCGAAGTAATGCTTACGACAATGAAAATCTTACCCGAAAAGTGCTAGGTGCCATAAAATTTACCTATCCTACAGGATCCAAACCTTTAGACAAACCTTTAGACGATCCTTTTGTAGCAGATTATATTGTAGCTTTTGGCAAACCTCCTAACAAAGAAGCACTAAGGGCTTACGATCTGGTTACAGATGCCGTTTTACGAACGGCTTATGCAAATGAAATTCAACAATCTTTGGAGTTGGGAGAGACGGAATATCAGTCGAATCGGTTTTATTATCGAGAAAATGAAAACGAATCTTTTCTCAATCAAGCCCTTTATATCTTGCAACATCAGGGTTATGAAATTATTGAAATAAAAGAATAGAGGGTAGAGACGTCTAGTTCCTCTTGATTTTTGTAAATTTGAGCCCGGTTAGGTTAATGAATTAAAACAACCGGATGTCCGATACCAAATACATTTTTGTCACAGGAGGGGTAACCTCATCACTAGGGAAAGGTATTATTGCTGCTTCTCTGGCAAAACTCCTTCAATCACAAAACTTTAAAGTCACCATTCAAAAGTTCGACCCCTATATCAATGTCGATCCAGGTACCCTCAATCCTTATGAACACGGAGAGTGTTTTGTAACAGATGACGGTGCAGAAACGGATTTGGATTTGGGACATTACGAACGCTTTTTGAATGTGACCACTTCTCAAGCCAATAATGTTACCACAGGGAGGGTTTACCAAAGTGTGATTGAAAAAGAACGCAGAGGTGAATTCCTAGGAAAGACGGTTCAGGTGATTCCCCACATTACCAACGAAATAAAAGAACGCATGCAGCTTCTAGGTGAAACCGGAGCGTATGATATTGTCATAACAGAAATTGGAGGAACCGTAGGAGATATTGAATCGTTGCCTTATATCGAATCGGTTCGGCAACTGATTTGGGACTTAGGTAGAGAAAATGCATTGGTGATTCATCTGACTTTGATCCCCTTTTTAGCTGCGGCAGGTGAACTCAAAACTAAACCCACACAACACTCGGTAAAAACATTGATGGAGAGTGGAATTTCTGCGGACATTATTGTATGCAGAACAGAACACGAACTCTCCGATGAAATAAGAGAAAAACTAGCCCTGTTTTGCAATGTTAAACGCGAGGCAATTATTCAATCTATAGACGTAAACACCATTTATGATGTTCCTCTAAAAATGTTGGAGGAAGGATTGGACAGAGTAGTAATCAATAAGCTTCAGTTGCAACCCAAGCAATCCCATCAGCTGGAAGCGTGGAATGCCTTTTTAAAGCGGTTTAAAAACCCGAAACATCAAATCAAAATAGGCTTGGTTGGGAAATATGTTGAGCTTCAAGACTCGTACAAATCAATTTTAGAATCTTTGATTCATGCCGGTGCCGATCAAGAAACAGACGTGGTTGTAGTGAGTTTGCACTCTGAAGATATTAATTCGCAAAATGTAGGCGAGATTCTCAATGAACTAGACGGAGTGCTGGTAGCTCCTGGATTTGGAGAACGTGGAATCGAAGGGAAAATAACTGCAATAGGATATGCCAGAACACATAATATTCCGTTTTTAGGAATTTGTCTAGGAATGCAAATGGCAGTCATAGAATATGCACGAAATAAGGTGGGACTGAAGGATGCCAATTCAACAGAGATGGATCCCGATTGCAACCATCCAGTCATTGATTTGATGGAGTCCCAAAAAAGTATTGTCAAAAAGGGCGGTACTATGCGTTTGGGTGCTTGGGATTGTGAGGTCAAGCCTGGAACAAAAGTTTCTGAAATCTATCCCACAGCTTCCGTTTCTGAGCGCCATCGTCATCGTTATGAATTCAATAACGATTATTTAGATCAAATTTTTGATAACGACTTTGTAATCGCTGGGACCAATCCAGAAACAGATTTGGTTGAAATTATTGAATATAAAAATCACCCTTGGTTTGTAGGTGTCCAATTTCATCCCGAATATAAAAGTACAGTTTCAAACCCCCATCCACTATTTAAAGGTTTCGTCCAAGCAAGCTTGGCTAAAAAATTAACTCATTAAGCGCCCGAAAATGGAAGAAAAAAAATTTGATCCGTATCAGTTCATAGGATTTATTTTGATTGCATTGATCCTAACGTGGATGTTGTATCGCAATGGTCCTGAAGAAGTTCCTAATGCGGGAGCCGTTCAAACAGAACAGCCGGTTGTCATGCCCTCCATACCTCAAGCAGTCCAAGATTCGCTACAACAGCAACAAAAAATAATTGCTTATGGAGATTTGGGAGGATTATTTGTTCCCAAAGACTTTCCAAATGTTTCATTTTCCACGGAGAATATGACTTTGGAACTGCAAACCCAAGGGGGAGGCATACACAAATTAGTACTTCAAGAATTTGAAAATTACGAAGACTCGCCTATACCTATGGTTCAAAATGGGAATGTAGATTTTAATATTACCCTAAATACCAGAGATGGGCGTGCACTCAATACAAGAGATTTTTATTTTACACCTACCCTCACAGAGCAGGACGACGCTTTTGTTGTTTCCATGCGAGCCGCACTTTCAGAATCTCAGTATGTTGCTTACGAATATGTTTTTCCTAAAACGGGCTATTTGTTTACTGTACATTTTAAAACCGAGGGTATGGAAGGGCTATTGGATCAAAACCAACCGCCCAAGGTTAGCTGGACTACTGATGTATATCGAAACTCGAGAAGTATAGATTATGAAAATCGTTATACTGAATACACCTTTGGTTATGAAGAAGATCGGGTGGATTATTTATCCCTGAGTGGGGAGGATCAAGAAACGCGGGAAGGTATCCGATGGATTTCATACCGCCAACACTTTTTTAGTGCAATTCTCATTCCTGATACCCCCATTGTTACGGCAGATCTTAAATCTAAAGATTTGTCTAGCGAAGAAAGCTTGGAAGAAAAATTCACCAAGCGCTTTGAAACCACCTATACCTTGCCTTCACAGTCTGGAAATGTCAATACTCAATTTGAGTTTTATTATGGCCCTACAGATTACAAAACATTGCAAAATCTGGAGGGGGATTTAGAAGCATCCATCCCGATGGGTTGGGGTATTTTTGGATGGATCAACCGTGTGATTTTCTTGCCCTTGTTTGGCTTTTTATCGTCTTTCTTGTCCTATGGTATAGCAATTATCGTAATGACAATTATCGTGCGACTAGCCATGTCACCAGTCACTTACAAATCGTATGTTTCTCAAATCAAAATGAAAGTATTACGTCCTGATGTGGAGGCCATTACTGCCAAATATAAAGACGACGCGGTAAAACGCCAACAAGAAACGATGAGTTTGTACTCCCGAGCCGGAGCTAGTCCCATGTCGGGATGTGTGCCAGCCTTGATTCAGCTGCCGATTTTTTACGCATTATTTTCGTTCTTTCCTGTAGCTTTTGTACTTAGAGACAAGAGTTTCCTTTGGGCAGACGATCTCTCTTCTTACGATTCGGTTTTGGACCTGGGGTTCAGTATTCCGTTTTATGGAGACCATGTGAGTTTATTCCCGATTTTGGCCTCTATAGCGATTTTCTTTTACACCAAAATGACTACTGGGCAACAACCCATGCCGCAACAACCGGGAATGCCGAATATGAAAATCATCATGTACCTGATGCCCTTGATGATGTTGTTTTTCTTTAACAACTATGCAAGTGGATTGAGTTTGTATTATTTTGTTTCCAACCTCTTGACGATCTTTTTGATGTTGATCATAAAAAATTACATCATCGACGATTCGAAGATCCATGCCAAAATTGAGGAAAATAAGAAGAAGCCTAAAAAAGCAGGAGGGTTTTCTGCACGATTACAAAAGGCTATGGAAGAAGCAGAAAAGCAAAAAAAGGCGAGAGGTAAATAATTCTGAGAAGCTGACTATCTTTGCGGTATGAAAAAAAGGGTTGTCATTGGACTTTCTGGTGGTGTAGACTCCAGTGTGGCTGCGTATCTTCTAAAAGATGAAGGCTATGAGGTCATTGGTCTGTTTATGAAAAACTGGCACGACGAATCCGTCACCCTTTCCAATGAATGCCCCTGGCTGGAAGATAGTAATGATGCAATGTTGGTAGCCGAGAAACTAGGAATTCCCTTTCAAACGGTAGATTTAAGCAAAGAATATAAAGAGCGGATCGTGGACTATATGTTTAACGAATACGCTCAAGGACGTACACCCAACCCCGATGTACTTTGTAATCGTGAGATCAAGTTTGATGTCTTTTTGGAAATCGCTCTTTCGTTAGGTGCAGACTTTGTCGCTACTGGGCATTATTGCCAAAAAGAAGCATTTCAAAATGATACGGGAGAATGGGTTTATCAACTCCTAGCTGGACAAGACAAGCTCAAAGACCAGTCTTATTTTTTGTGTCAATTGAATCAAGCGCAATTGAGTAAAGTACTCTTTCCGATAGGGCATTTGGAAAAAGCTGAAGTCCGAGCCCTCGCACAACGAGAGCAACTGGTTACGGCAGAGAAAAAAGATTCTCAAGGGTTGTGCTTTATAGGTAAAGTGCGACTTCCCGATTTTTTACAACAGCAACTCAAGCCCAAAACAGGACAGATTATTAAGATTCCAGAAACCCTTTCCGCCTATTCTAATGAGAATGGAACAAATCAGACCCTAATTCAAAAAGCAGAAAAATATCATTATACACTCAGTGACGGTGCTCTAATAGGAGAACATCAAGGAGCCCATTTTTACACTATTGGTCAGCGCAAAGGGCTAGGTATAGGTGGATTTGAGGAGCCTCTTTTTGTGATCGATACTGATGTAGAAGAAAATATTATTTATGTAGGAGAAGGGAAGTTTCATCCTGGTTTGTACCGAGACACCCTAAAGGTGACTTCAGAAGAAATCCATTGGATACGAACAGACCTAAAAATTGAAGTGGGTTCCAGTCTGAATGTTCAAGCACGTATTCGTTATCGCCAACCCTTACAACAAGCTACTCTTTACCAAACCCGGGAAGGACTTTATGTGGCATTTGAAGAACCTCAGTCTGCTATTACTTCAGGACAGTTTGTAGCCTGGTATCAGGGGAAGGAGTTATTGGGGTCTGGGGTGATAAGCTAAAAGAAAACCTTTTGATAAATAGGGTTTAGACAACAGACACAAACCTTGAGTGTCTTTAAAAGTTCAAGGATTTGTTAATTTTTTAATTCCCGAATTTGCTCCAAAGCTTCTTCTAAGGTTTGAACGGGTAAATAACACACTTTGTTTTCACATACATAAAGATGGGTTTCGTCCTTTACAAAGCGGTCTTTTAGAAGAGGAAGGTCACTGGTTGTAGTACTTCCTTGAAAAAGGACATTGGGGTAGTGGTATTTTTGAAATTCGGCTGTGAATTCTTGAGCTTTAGGTCCAAGGATAACCAATTCATAATGGGGGAAGGCGAGTTTGGCAAAGAGTTGACTCCACTGAGAATAATCACTGCTTCTCCCTTCTTGATAATTAGGCAAGACAGCTTCCCACATTTTTTGTACTTGGTTTTGGTAATCTTCTTTACCCAACCACTGTCCTAGAGTCCAAAGATTGTCTGCCATAATTGCATTGGCGGAAGGAATGACATTGTCGTCTATGGAAACGAGTTTAGACACTAGAGTAGGGTCTTCGGTAAACGTAAAGAAAGGGCTTTCTGTTTCTCTAAATTTCTTTAGGATAGTTTGTGTCCATTGTTCCGCATCGTCTAAATACAAGGTGTTTAAAGTAATTCGGTACAAGGCATTGGCAGCTTGAATTAAAAAGGCGTAGTCCTCCAAGAAGCCTTCCACTTTGGGTTTACCCTGTTGTACTGTATGAAACAATTGGTTCTTTTTAAAGGCAGTCGTTTTTATAAAACGATAAATAGCTTCAGCCTCTTGAAGGAATTTTTTTGATCCAAAGGCTTCGTAAGACTGGGTTAACCCTACAATGAGTTGGGCATTCCAAGAGGTCAAAATTTTGGTGTCGATTAAGGGAACCTCGCGTTGAAGGAGCAATTCCTTAAACTGGGTTTCCCACTTTGATTTTTTAATGTAAAGGGTTTCTTCAGTGAGTTGGTGTTTATTAAAAAAATCAGGGGTGATTTTACCCTGTCGAAGGTGATAAAAATGCGTTTCAAAAGGAGCGCTTAAATCGATGTTGTAAAATTCGAGTAAGAGTTCAAAATCTTCCTGTGCAATAGTTTGGAGTTCTTCTTTTGAAAAGACATAATACTGTCCTTCTCCCAAACTATTATCTGCGTCTATGGCGGAATAATAGCCTCCAGAAGGATCTTTAAATGTGTTATGTAAAAAATCGAAAGTTTGAAATACCCGATCTTTAAACACGGATTTTGGAAAAACTTTAAAAGCTGTTGAGTACAAGCCTAGCAGTTGGGCATTGTCGTAAAGCATTTTTTCAAAATGTGGAATCTTCCATTCTGGATCTACCGTATAGCGGAAAAATCCTCCTTGTAAGTGATCTACGATCCCGCTGTTGGCGATGTTGACCAAGCTTTTTTCAAGATAGTCTTTGACGGAGGTGTCTTGAGTGAGTTGTTGGTAGTGCAAGAGGTAATTGAATTTTACGGGAGTGATGAATTTTTGGGTACGTCGTTCTCCTCCGTGTAGTGTGTCCCATTCTCTACTCCAATACTTCATTTCATCTTCTAAAATGGATTTGGAAAGGACTTGCGGTTCTGGATTGATCTCAAAGTGATTGACCTCCTGAATCCCCATTGCGACGCGTTGGGCGAAATCCTCCAATTGAGATTTGTCGTTCGTGTAGAGTTTTTGGATTTTACCCAATACTTCTAGCCATTGCGTTTTGGTGTGATAGGTCCCACCATACACTGGTCTTCCGTCGGGCAGGCAAACGACATTTAGCGGCCAGCCTCCCGAACCAGTCATCATCTGCGTAGCAGTCATATAGAGCTGATCGATATCAGGATGCTCTTCTCTGTCTACTTTCATACTCACAAAGTGTGCATTCATATAATCTGCGACTTCCTGATCTTCAAAAGTTTCTTCTTCCATCACATGACACCAGTGGCAACTGGAATAGCCTATACTGACGATCAAAAGCTTGTCAGTGTCGTTTTGCACACGATACACCTCGGGATCCCATTTTTGCCAAAACACAGGGTTTTGGGCGTGTTGCAACAAGTATGGACTGCTTTCTTTGTTGAGGTTGTTGGTGTTCAAATCATAATTTTTTTCTTGTGAACAGGACAGCAAACTGCCTAAGGTTAAAATTAGGAGAAATATTCCTGTTAGAAGTTTTTTTTGAATCACTAAAATGAGGGATTTTATTAATTGTAGACAATTCTATAAATTATTCGAAATAAACCAAGGGGTTTCTAACTACATTTTTAACTTCCTCTGGTATTCAAAAAAAGAATCTTATATTTAAAAGACTAAAATTTTATAATAAAAAAATGCAGTTTTTCAATCTTGTTTTGATGCTTTTTATGCTATCAAGTTTATCAGCGCAAAATAAAATTAAAGAAACACTACCTGGCACAAGCCAATCTTTGGATCTTGTTTATATCAAAGGGGGTACATTTACTATGGGAAGTTCCAAGTCTGAAGCGGGAC
>Ga0255765_1000040_pt1 | contig 135913 bp, 135 predicted proteins | sample 041ome_8_FD_179965 | JGI IMG/M metagenome (GOLD analysis project Ga0255765, IMG submission 179965) | Coastal salt marsh microbial communities from the Groves Creek Marsh, Skidaway Island, Georgia - 041407BS metaG (version 2) | ecosystem: Environmental > Aquatic > Marine > Intertidal zone >...
AAGACTACAAAACCGTTCAGATATACTCTTTAATGGATTATTACAAAGAAGACTTCTTTGAAACCAAAAAATTGGTGTACCTGCCACAAAAATTCAAAGGTTGAGTCATGATAAATCAGAAAGCTTTGGCAGAAGCCATAAATGCATACAAGAGAGAAATCCCTCTATCTTTAAAGTTAAAGGAAGTAGCAGAAGATTTTACAGACCTTTTATTCAAAGTCTTATTTGACACCCAAACAGATGCATTAGAAGGTTTACAAACCATCCAAAACCACTTTGAAGAGATGGTCGCATTGGCTTGTTGGAAGCCTGAAGCTAACTGCCAAAGTATTTGTGAGTCGTATCTGTCAGACTTACCATTTATTTTAGAAAAACTTCATAAAGATGCCAAGGCAATTCTTGCAGGTGATCCAGCTTCAAGGACCCTTGAAGAAGTCTATTTGTCTTATCCGGGATTTTATGCAGTGGCGATTTATAGATTGGCACATGCTTTGAACAAATTAAATTTTCCATTAGTACCCAGACTGATGACAGAATATGCGCATAGTAAAACAGGTATAGATATTCATCCAGGCGCTAGTATTGGTGATTCCTTTTGTATTGATCATGGAACAGGTATTGTTATTGGAGAAACCGCTGTGATTAAAAATAGAGTTAAAATATACCAGGGAGTGACCTTAGGGGCGCTATCTGTAAAAAAAGAGATGGCTAAAATAAAACGACATCCGACTATAGAGGATCAGGTGACTATATACGCCAACGCTACTATATTGGGTGGTAAGACAGTTATTGGCGCTCAGTCTATTATTGGTGGGAATACATGGATTACGAATTCTATTCCTGAAAATTCTTCTGTATTTCACACCCCAGAAATAAAAATTAAAAACAATGCCACATAAGCTTCATTCACTAGTAGGAAATACTCCTTTGGTATTATCTTCTGCATTAAATACCAATCCAGGAGTACAACTCCTTTTTAAATTAGAAGGTCAGAATCCCGGAGGTAGTGTAAAAGATAGAGCTGCCCTTAATATGATTTTCAACGCCTTGGAGCGTGGAGAAATTAATAAGGAAACCCCACTCATTGAGGCTACTAGTGGTAATACTGGAATTGCACTTGCTATGATAGCCTCGGTTTACGGATTAAACATTGAACTGGTCATGCCGGAGAATTCTACTATTGAAAGGGTTCAGACCATGAGAGCCTATGGGGCTAAGGTTACGCTTACACCGGAGGCTCTAGGCATAGAGGGGGCTAGAGATTATGCAGAAAATAAAGTCCTACACGAGGGATATTATTCTTTTAATCAATTTTCAAATCCTGACAATTGGAAAGCCCATTATAAGTCTACGGGTCCTGAGATATGGAGTGACACTCAGGGAAAAGTAACACATTTCGTATCTTCTATGGGCACTACAGGAACTATCATGGGAACTTCTACTTATCTAAAAGAGCAAAATAGTGATATTCAAATTGTGGGTGTTCAACCCGAAGAAGGTACTCGCATTCCTGGTATTAGAAAATGGCCACAAGAGTACCTGCCCAAAATTTTTAATCCTTCCAAAGTAGACCGTATTCTTGAGGTAAACCAGCAAGAAGCCGAAAGGCACACTAAGCTGTTGGCTCTAAAAGAAGGCGTTTTTGCTGGTATGAGTTCAGGAGGTGCTGTAAGTGCCGCCTTAAAAGTTTGTAACGAGATAGAAGAAGGTGTAGTGGTCGTGATTATTTGTGATCGGGGAGACCGCTACCTTTCTTCGGGTTTGTTCTAAAAAAAAAGCCTCCTTATGGGAGGCTTTTTTTTAAAATAGTATTATATCACTAAGATTCTCCTAAAAACGGATATCTGTAATCTACGGGTGTTACAAAAGCCTCTTTGATAAGTCTCGGAGACACCCAGCGCAATAAGTTCTGAGCAGAACCTGCTTTGTCATTGGTTCCGGAGGCTCTTGCACCGCCAAAAGGTTGTTGGCCCACTACAGCTCCGGTGGGTTTGTCATTGATGTAAAAATTCCCGGCGCAATTTTGTAAGGCCTCTGTAGCTTGAGAAATGGCGTAGCGATCCCTAGAAATAACTGCACCTGTCAATGCGTACTCAGAGGTAGCGTCTACTAATTTTAAGGTGTCTTCCCAAGCCGCGTCTTCGTATACATATACCGTAAGAACAGGTCCAAAAAGTTCTGTTTCCATGGTTTTATAATGAGGGTTGGTGGTCAGTATCACGGTTGGAGAAATGAAGTAGCCCTTAGATTTATCGTAATTCCCTCCAATGATCACCTCTGCATCGGCGTCAGCCTTTGCCTGATCAATATAAGCCGCTAATTTGTCAAAAGATCCTTCGTGAATTACGGCAGTAACAAAGTTACTCATGTCCTCAGGCGAACCCGGTGCTTTCATACTTGTTACATCTTTTTTTACTAAATCTAAAACCTCTTGAGCAATAGACTTTGGCAAATAGGTTCTAGATGCAGCGCTACATTTTTGTCCCTGAAATTCAAAAGCTCCTCTGACCATAGCAGTAGCTACTTGTTGTGGGTTGGCAGAAGCGTGGGCAATAATGAAGTCTTTTCCTCCAGTTTCTCCCACAATTCTTGGATAGGTTTTATAAGTCTCTATTTGGTTTCCTATTTGCTTCCAGAGGGCTTTGAAAACAGTGGTAGATCCCGTGAAGTGTAATCCTGCGAAATCAGGACTTGCCAATACAGTATTGGACACCATTACAGGGTCTCCAAAGACTACATTAATCACTCCTGCAGGAAGTCCTGCTTCTGCAAAAACATCTATGATTACCTTCGCAGAAAAGACCTGGCTGTCAGAAGGTTTCCAAACCACAACATTTCCCATCATGGCAGCACTTGCTGGAAGGTTTCCTGCAATAGCAGTGAAGTTAAAAGGTGTAATAGCATATACAAATCCCTCGAGAGGTCTATATTCTACACGGTTCCATATGCCCTCTGCAGATTCTGGTTGCTGCTCATAGATTTCTTGCATATAAGACACGTTGAATCTTAAGAAGTCTATAAATTCACAGGCAGCGTCTATTTCTGCTTGATGAATGGTTTTTGACTGTGCCATCATGGTGGCAGCATTAATTTTAGCCCTGTATGGGCCGGCTAATAGCTCTGCAGCTTTTAAAAATATAGCAGCCCTTTGTTCCCATGGCATAGCAGCCCACTGAGTTCTCGCTTCAAGTGCGGTGTTTATGGCTTCTTGTACGTGTTTTTGTTCTCCCACATGGTATTGTCCAACAACGTGTTTATGGTCGTGGGGAGGTGTCATGTCTCTGGTATTTCCGGTCGTTACTTCCTTACCATTAATATACATAGGAACATCTATAGTTCCGTTGTAGTATGATTTGTATTGTGCTAGAACTGCTTCGCGTTCTGGACTGCCAGGAGCGTATGATTTAATTGGTTCATTGTAGGCAACTGGTACTTGAAAAAAGCCTTTTCCCATAGTGGTAATTTTATCTTTGAATTTATTTATCTACAAAAGTACAAATAATAAAGTGCCTGTAAAAGCCTCTACCTTACTGGTCTTTTATAGTGCTTGAATTGCTGCTCCCTATTCCAACCAAACGCTGGTGTTGGTCTCTGAATCCTTTAAAATATACCAGTATCTGGTATTGGTTTTCAGTGAAATGAAAATTTCCGTCTATGCTATAATTATCTAAGCTATGGCCGTCTTTTTTTTCTATTTCATAAGTGTTAATTTCAAAGGGTTTAGAAGAGAGTGCATAGCTGTAGTTGTAAAAACCTTGTTTAAATAAAATACGTGCCTGGTACACATTCTGCACTGCATTGTAGGTCATAAGGTATTCTGGGCTAGGGGTGTAATTGTTGAATTTTCCCAGCACATATATATAAGTGTCCATATTGCCAATGCTACTTGGTTTTAGGCTAAAATGCACCCAAGTGTAATCTCCTTCTCTTTCTGTGAGTGTGCCCTGAAGTGTTCTAGGTATGAAATCTCCATTTACATCTGGAAAATAGGTGTAAGGCTTGTTGTTTCTTGGGGTGTTGGGGTACAAATAATGTTCGTATATATCTTTTAAATGAACTTCTTTAATGGCTGCAGTGGCAGCCCTCATGTCCTTGGTGTCAAAATTTAAATATTCATTACCACCCCAAAAACTGGTTTGCTGGTCGTAGTCATAAACCAGCATTTGACCATTGTTATAAAGGGGTTGAATACCACTAATTTCTGTATCCCATTGGTAGTTTTTGAGTAGTACTACTTCCAATTCCTTCTCAGGATGGTTTAATCCAATATTTTGAGTGTTTAAACTGAATTCTAAAGTTTGTCTGGTGTTTAGAGAGGCTAAAGACCTACTTCTTTTTACAGCGGCTTGAACCTCAACTAAGTCTTCGTAAACTAAAAATCGCCTTGAAAACTGTAACTCATCATAGGTATTAAAGACTTGTAGCATATAATTTCCTGATAGCTTTAGGCGTAAATTTTCATTGGGTATTTCCAAATTAAAGTGTGAATAAGGAACCAAGGTGTTGTAGCTATTTTTGTGGTCTGTAATACGCTGGTTGTCCAATCCATCTAAGTATTGTGATTTTAGTAAATCTGAAGGAGTCCATTGTGCAGTACAGTGTATGATTTTGAAAAAGTAATCTTCCTCGTTGGCTTGAAGGTCGTCGAATTGTAGGCGAATGGTTTCCCCAAGTCTAACAATAGGAAATTGGTCTTCTTGATCGCTTTTAAAAATAATTGTTCTCAGTGAAGCTGGAGGACTCACTTCTTCCAATCTTTGGGCTGTTAAAGGCAAGTATAACCCCAAGAGCAGTACGGTGCCCAAAAATTTAAAATGTTTAAGTAAAACGGACATTTAGAGGGTATTTTATGATCTAAAGATAAACAAAAAGGGTCTTTTTAAAACCCATTAAACGAATCTCTTAAATTTATCATTAATAATTATGAAAACTTTTCTTTATGTGGTAAATTTGTGCCGAATTTTTATTAACCTAAGGTTATTGAACATATGTCTAAAGACATCCGAATTAAAAAAGGATTGGATATTAAATTGGTAGGTGCTGCAAAGGCACAAACCAATCCAACCAAGCTAAGTGCAACGTATAAGATTTCATTAGAAGATTTTCACGGTTTAACACCTAAACTAATTGTTAAAGAAGGTGGCGAGGTTAAAGCTGGAGCACCCTTGTTTTTTGATAAAAACAACGAGGCTGTTAAGGTGGTTTCTCCCGTAAGCGGTGTACTTACTTCAGTAGAGCGTGGTGCTAGAAGGAGAATTATTTCTTTAACGGTAAATCCTGGAGCAGATCAAACACCTATAGCTCATCCAGTTTTAGATCTATCTAAAGCATCTTCAGAAGAAATTAAAAGTTACTTGCTGGCGAGTGGCTTTTGGCCTTTTGTAAAGCAAAGGCCATATGATGTGGTGGCAGACCCATCACAATCGCCCAAGGCTATTTTTATATCAGCCCATAACACGGCACCACTAGCAGCAGATTTAGATTATGTACTTGCAGGCCAAGAGGTTCTATTGCAAAAGGCAGTCACTGCTTTAGCAGCCTTAACACCAGGTAAAGTACATGTATCCGTTTCTGGTAAAGATGCCCCAATGGCAGGTCTTATGGACTGCGAAGTGCATACCGTTTCTGGTCCGCATCCTGCTGGCTTGGTGGGTACTCAGATTAATAAAATTGATCCAATCAATAAAGGAGAGGTCGTTTGGACAGTAGCCGCTCAGGACTTATTGATCTTAGGAAATCTTTTGGAAACAGGAATTTTCAATGCTTCCAGGACTTTTGCATTAGGCGGTTCGGTGGTAGAAAACCCACAATATTTTACAGCACTTATTGGTGCAGAATTAGCGCCAATATTAAAGATTGCAGGAATTAATTCAGACAATTTTAGACTAGTAAATGGAGACGTACTTACTGGAAATATATGCAGCTCTGAAGGTCATTTAGGCTATAAAAATAATTGTGTAGTGGCACTTCCAGAGGGAGATGATTATGAGTTTTTTGGTTGGAATAAGCCAGTTTTTAATAAGGTGTCTACCACCAGAGCTTTGACTTTTTCTTGGTTATTTCCTAAAAAGAAATATGACCTAGATACTAATACTAATGGAGAGCACAGAGCTTTTGTAGTGACTGGAGGTTATGAAGAAGTATTCCCTTTAGATATATATCCATTACAACTTTTAAAGGCTTGTTTGGTGAAGGATTTGGATGAGATGGAAAACTTAGGTTTATATGAGGTAGCCCCAGAAGACTTTGCTTTAACAGAGTTTGTCTGTATATCGAAACAACCGCACCAGCAGATTATAAGAGAAGGATTAGACTTTTTACAAAAAGAAATAGGTTAATATGAGCTTTAAGAATAAATTACACGAAATTAAAGAGCAATTAAAAGGAAAGAAGATTGCTCCTGCTTTTAATGCATTGCATACTTTCTTGTACACTCCTAATGAAACCACTCATTCTGGTGCTCATGTTAGAGCAGCAGATGATTTAAAGAGAACCATGAATACGGTCATTACAGCCCTTATTCCTGTGTTGCTTTTTGGTATGTTCAATGCAGGTTACCAACATTATTCAGCGATTGATGCAGCCAATGGAACCCCAAGAACCCTAGATATTTTAGGAAACTTTCTTACGTTTGACAATTTCTGGATGGGTGCCTTAACGATTCTTCCTTTGGTGGTGGTATCTTATGGTGTGGGTCTAGCAGTAGAATTCGTTTTCGCTGTGATTAAAGGTCATGAAGTAGAAGAAGGGTATTTGGTTACAGGAATGTTAGTGCCTCTTATTGTGCCAGTAGATACTCCTTTATGGATGTTAGCTGTGGCAGTGGTATTTGGCGTTGTGATTGGAAAAGAGGTCTTTGGAGGAACAGGAATGAATATTTTAAACCCAGCCTTAACAATTAGGGCCTTCTTGTTCTTTGCCTATCCTACTTGGATGAGTGGAGACAAAGTTTGGGTACACCAAGCAGTAGAGAGAGCTGGAACCCCAGATGCCATTTCAGGGGAGACCATCCTAGGCTATTTAGCGCAGGGGAGGGGATCTGAATACACCTATTCAATCTCAGATATGTTCTTTGGATTTATACCAGGTTCAGTTGGTGAAACCTCTACTTTCCTGATATTATTGGGGGGCTTATTTTTAGTGTTCACTAAGATTGCCAGTTGGAGAATTATGCTCAGTGCTATATTGGGTGCATTGACAATGGGATTAATCTTTAATGGTCTAGTAGACGCTGGATGGATCACAGAAAGCAGTAAATTTTATGGACTTATGAGTTTTGCTTTCTGGCAACATTTAATTGTAGGAGGTTTAGCCTTTGGTATTGTTTATATGGCTACAGATCCTGTAACGGGTTCTCAAACCAATAAAGGAAAATGGTACTATGGATTCTTTATAGGGTTTATCTCTGTGCTCATTAGGGTGTTTAATCCAGCTTATCCTGAAGGGGTGTTCTTAGCCATTCTATTGATGAATGTATTTGCACCTACGATTGACCATTACGTAGTTCAAGGAAATATTAAAAAACGTTTAAAGCGCGCTAAAAATAGTGCTGCTAAAACCTTAAATGTAGAAACAGTTTAGTCATGGCTATAAACACAGAGAAAAATACATACACGATTGCTTTTGCTGCTGTGATGGTAGTAATTGTAGGGGCATTATTAGCCTTTATGGCATCGGCGTTAAGCGCCAAAATTAGTGAGAATGAGCGTTTAGAAAAACAGCAAAACATTCTTTATGCGATGGGTGTCAATGAGAATGAAGGTGCTGGATCTGTCTCTTTTATTGGTACAGATAAAGTGGCAGAGGCTTTTAATACTTACATTAAAGAGCAAATCATTCTTGAGGGAGATAAAATCACCAAAGATCCCAATGCTTACTTAATAGATCTTAAAAAAGAAGAAACCAATGCAAAGGCAGGTAAAATAAGAAAGTTACCTGTTTTTATTGGCGAAAAAGACAATAAAGAGTTTTACATTATTCCTATGAGGGGTAAAGGGCTTTGGGACGCTATCTGGGGCTTTGTAGCGTTAGACAAGAATATGATTGTTCAAGGGGTTTACTTTGACCATAAAGGAGAAACTCCTGGATTGGGTGCTAATATTAAGCAGCGTTACTTTATGGATGACTTTATTGGAGAGTCTATCATAAATAATGGAAACTATGTTGGCATTAAAGTTGCCAAAGGTAATAACGATCCCACAAATGAAACTAAAGACGACAACGAGGTAGACGCTCTTGCTGGAGCAACTATTACGGGTGATGGTGTTTCTGCCATGATCAAACAAAGTATTTCGCTTTACAAACCTTTTTTACAAACCATAGCATCTAATTAATACAACATGGGAATTCTTTCAAAAAAAGACGCCGCTTTAATTTTAGATCCACTAGCAGACAATAACCCAATCACTATTCAGGTTCTTGGAATTTGCTCTGCTTTAGCTATCACCGCAGAATTAGAAGCGTCCATCGTAATGGCCGTATCGGTGCTGTTTGTGATGGGAATGGGGAACGTAGTGATATCATTAATGAGAAACATTATTCCATCTAAAATCAGAATTATTGTTCAATTGGTCGTAGTAGCTACCCTTGTAATTGTGGTAGATCAAGTACTAAAGGCTTTTGCTTATGAGTTGAGTAAAACGCTTTCTGTATTCGTTGGACTTATTATTACAAACTGTATTATTATGGGACGTTTTGAAGCATTCGCTTTGGCAAACGGTCCCAAAAGATCCTTTTTGGACGGTATAGGAAACGCTGCGGGTTACGGATTTATCCTTATAGTCATTGGATTTTTCAGAGAGCTTTTGGGTTCAGGAACTCTATTGGGAATAAAAGTATTGGGAGATCCTATTGAAAAAACAGGATTATACGCATTTGGATATGAGAACAACGGTTTTATGTTATTATCTCCAATGGCCCTCATCGTTGTAGGACTTATTATTTGGGTACAACGTTCAAGAAACCCTGCATTAATCGAAGAAAACTAACAAATACACAGACTAAATCATGTTAGAACACATAGAATTATTTTTTAAGTCCATCTTTATAGACAATATGGTATTTGCCACATTCCTCGGAATGTGTTCTTACCTAGCGGTTTCCAAAAAAGTGACTACAGCAGTAGGACTTGGTGCAGCCGTAATATTTGTATTAGCAGTAACGGTTCCTTTGAACTGGCTATTGGATCAGTACCTATTAAGAGACGGTGCATTGGCCTGGTTAGGTCCTGAATACGCGGATTATAATTTGAGCTTTTTATCTTTTATATTATTCATCGCAACCATAGCTACTATGGTTCAATTGGTAGAGATAGTAGTAGAAAAATTCAGTCCATCTCTTTACAACTCTTTGGGGATTTTCTTGCCCCTAATTGCGGTAAACTGTGCCATTTTAGGAGGCTCTTTATTTATGCAGTCCAGAGACATTCAAACTCTTGGATTGGCCTTTAACTACGGTTTGTCATCTGGAATTGGATGGTTTTTAGCCATCTTAGCCATTGCTGCCATTAGAGAAAAAATCAGGTATTCAAACGTACCTGCTCCATTGAGAGGTCTTGGAATCACATTTATTATCACGGGTCTTATGGCCATTGGTTTTATGAGTTTCGGAGGAATGCTCACTGGAGGAGATGAAGCTGCCCCACAAGAAGAAGTGGCTGCTGTAGCGCCTACTCAAGATATGTCTGGCCTTACGGCCGATGCCGCTCAGCAAGACACTACCCAAAAAGAAAATGAAACAGTTCAGGAAGACAGCCCTGATTCTGATAACCAAATAAACGAATAAGCATGATATTAGCGACTTCTACCATAGGAACCATTACCATTACTGTAATTGCTTTTTTAGTACTCTTATTGCTTTTGGTTAGTGTATTGTTGTTTACCAAAGAAAAATTATCTCCCTCCGGTCCAGTGACGATCACTATTAATGGGGAAAAGAAGATTGAAGTGGCCTCAGGGGGTACTTTATTATCTACATTAGGTAACCAGAAAGTATTCTTACCATCTGCTTGTGGAGGTGGAGGTACTTGTATTCAATGTGAATGTCATGTGAATTCTGGAGGAGGAGAAGCCCTTCCTACTGAGACACCTCATTTCTCCAAAAGAGAACTCAATGCAGGAGCTCGTTTGGCTTGCCAAGTGAAGGTAAAACAAGATATGGATATTACTATTCCAGAAGAAGTTTTTGGGATTAAAAAATGGCCAGGTAAAGTAGTTAGAAACTACAATGTGGCCTCTTTTATCAAAGAATTTGTGGTAGAGATCCCAGAAGACATGAACTACAAAGCTGGAGGCTATATTCAGATTGAAATTCCTGCTTGTGAGATAAAATATGCAGATATAGACATCACGGCACACCCAGAAGAACACGAGACTCCAGATAAATTCCAAGCCGAGTGGGATAAGTTTAACTTATGGCCACTAGTCATGAAAAACCCCGAGTTAGTAGAAAGAGCTTACTCAATGGCTTCATTCCCTGCAGAGGGAAGAGAGATTATGTTGAATGTTCGTATAGCTACCCCGCCATGGGATAGGGCTAAAAACGGATGGATGGACGTAAATCCTGGAGTAGCATCATCTTATATTTTTAGTTTAAAGCCAGGAGATGACGTGGTAATTTCAGGTCCTTATGGTGAATTCTTTATTAATGAATCAGATTCTGAGATGCTTTATGTAGGTGGTGGAGCTGGAATGGCGCCTATGCGTTCCCACTTATACCACTTATTCAAAACATTAAAGACTAATAGAAAAGTGACTTACTGGTATGGAGGGCGTTCTAAGAGAGAATTATTCTACATAGATCACTTTAAGAAATTAGAGGCAGAATTCCCAAACTTTAAATTTTATATGGCACTTTCAGAGCCTATGCCAGAAGACAATTGGAAAGTAAAAGAAGATGTAGATGCTCAAGGAGACGGTTTTGTTGGTTTTATTCACAATTGCGTGATTGATCAATACTTAAGTAAACACGAATCTCCAGAAGATATTGAATTGTACTTCTGTGGACCCCCACTCATGAACCAAGCGGTTCAGAAAATGGGAGAAGACTTTGGTATCCCAGACGAGCATATTCGCTTTGATGATTTTGGAGGGTAAACCTCTTAAAAAGCCGATACTCGTATCGGCTTTTTTTATATCCTAAACACTCCTATATGACTCCATTAACTCCACAAGAACTCCACAACTTAGCCATGAATATCGTGGGTAAGTCACTTGAAGAAGATGGCTATGAATTCATGGCTGTTAATAGTGAATTGAAGAAACACCCTCAATTTGTGTGTTTGAAAGACAAAACACTTCATTTTATTTTGGTTCGTGCGGTGGTGTATCCAGACAATCCTCATGAAATGGATGCAGAGACCGCTACTAAAATGAAACGGCATGCAGACAAATTTGAAGCTAACACTTATTATGCAGGGGTAGGATTACACAATATAGAAGATCCTAGCTTACCTTTGTATTTAAACGCCCCTTATACGGTTACCTATGCGGGCCTAATTCCAGTATCTGATGAGAAATAGCAGTGTGTTAGTAGGATTTTTTTTATTATTTGCTGCTTGTAACAGCGGTCCAAAAACCCCTGAAAAGCAAATATTGCGTGGAGACGCATTAGGGACTACTTACGGTATAAGTTATATCAGTAAAACCCCCTTACTCACTAGTGCTGCTATGGACTCATTGATAAAAGTAGTGAACCAGTCGATGTCTACTTATTGGCCAGATTCAGACATTTCTAAAATAAATCGTGGAGACACTTCAGTGGTGGTAGAGCCAATGTTTAGACAGGTGTTTGATCTATCTGAGTTGGTTTATAAATCTAGTGGTGGGTATTTTGACCCTACTGTAGGTCCGTTGGTGAACGCTTGGGGTTTTGGTCCAGAGAAGGCTTTGGAAATGACTCCCAACCGTGTAGACAGCCTCATGACGTATGTGGGGTTTTCTAAGGTATCCTTGTTGCCCTCAGGAAAAATCAATAAAAGTGATCCAGCGATCTATTTTGACTTCAATGCTATTGCCAAAGGCTATACCTTAGATAGAATAGCCTTAATCTTAGACCGTTTGGGTGTGACTGATTATCTCATTGAACTGGGGGGCGAGCTAGTAGCTAAAGGCCGTAATACGCTCAAAGAAAAGCAATGGCTTGTGGGTATAGACCATCCTAAAAATGAAGATAGAAATAATCCTATTGTATTGGTTCAGTTAAAAGATAGGGCGCTGGCCTCTTCCGGCAATTATAGAAAATTTAGGGTAGATCCTGAAACGGGAGAAAAATTCGTACATACTATTAACCCATTGACAGGCTATTCAGAGAATAGTGCTACACTTGCCGCTAGTGTGTTGGCACCTAATTGTGCTTTAGCAGATGGCTATGCCACAGCATTTATGGCTATGGGTTATGAAAAGGCTATTGCCCTTGCGGCAACTCTTGAGAATATTGAAGTCTATTTAGTCTATGTAAATACAGAGGGAGCTCTCGATCAATATATGAGTGATGGATTTAAACAAGTGGTTTACGAACAAGCGGAATAAGCTCTCCTGCTGCCAGACCGTATTGGGCTACTTTCTCTGGACCCAATACCTTAGTATAGTCTATTGACTCGAACTCAAACCCAGCTGCAGTTAAAAAGTCTCCATAGTCTTTCCCATAGACCCTTACATGGTCATATTGACCAAAAATAGCTGCCCTTTCTTTGGGGTCTTTAATGCTATTGTCTTCAAAGGTGGTGTCTCTTTTAAGATCCTGTGGAACTTGAAAGATTCCCCAACCCCCAGGCTTCATAACCCTATAGAGTTCTGAAAGTGCTTTTTGGTGGTCTTCTATATGTTCTAAAACATGGTTACACAGTACCACATTAAATTCACCATCCCTGAAAGGTAAGTTACAAATGTCTGCTTTCACCATAGCAAGGGGAGAGTAGAGGTCTGCAGTAGTGTACTTGAGGTGTTTTAGCTTTTTAAAACGCATGAAGAACGCTTGCTCAGGTGCCATATGTAAAACGGACTGAGCAATGGTGAATAAATTGGTTTCTGCTTTTAAAAAGAGCCACAGTAACCTGTGTCTTTCCAGGGACAAAGTCCCTGGGGCTAAAACCCCTGGTCTGGAGACACTATAGCCATAAGGTAGAAAGCGTTTATAAGATTTTCCATCGATAGGGTCAGTGATGTTTTTTCCACGAAGATAGAACGCCAAAAAGGGTCTTGCCCAATAACTGGCTTTTATTAAAAAAGGCCTTGGGAATTCATTGAGAATCCAGGTAAAAAGTGTCCCACTCATCTTGGTGCTTTATTAAGCTTATTTCTAATCAAAGTTTTCGAATTAATTCTAGCTTTCTACTTTGAGTACGGCCGCCACAATTATCTATGCAAACTTGATCGGTTGTTTTTTTAATGAATAATGTAGCGGCTCTAATTTGCAGCTCTAAAAGGTGCTTCTTCGTCAGATGTAATGCCCAAAGCTTCATAAACATAATCAAAGGTAGAAAGCAACTCAGGTTTCCCATTGACAAGGGCTACATTGTGTTCGAAATGTGCGGAGGGTTTTCCATCTGCCGTTAAGATGGTCCAGCCATCTTTGAGTTGGTTAATTCTATGAGTACCCATATTAGTCATGGGTTCAATAGCGACAACCATACCTTCTATGAATTTTTTTCCCCTGCCCCTTCTTCCGTAGTTGGGCATTTCTGGATCCTCATGCATACTGGTTCCAAGTCCGTGTCCTACCAATTCACGGACTACACCGTAGCCGTGTTTCTCTGTGAATTCTTGTATGGCAAAACCTACATCTCCAACGCGGTTACCCGCCTTAAATGCTTCAATCCCTTTATATAATGAAGCTTTAGTCACCTCCAATAATTTTTTAATTTCAGGAGAAACATTGCCTACTTCAAAAGTATAGGCGTGGTCTCCGTAAAAACCATTTTTTAAAGCACCACAGTCAATGGAAATAATATCTCCTTCTTCTAAAGGTTTATTGTTTGGAATACCATGCACTACCTGTGCATTAGGGCTCATACAAAGCGTGTTTGGAAAGTCATATAATCCTAAAAAGCCAGGAATTGCCCCGTGGTCTCTGATGAAAGTTTCAGCCAAAGCATCTAAGGTCAAAGTACTCACTCCTGGTTTAACCTCTTTGGCTAACATACCCAATGTTTTAGAAACAATGAGGGCACTCTCTCTCATGAGTTCAATTTCTTCTGCTGTTTTTATTTTGATCATTCTTCCTGTTTTAAACGATGGTTATAAAAGACTTTTTCCTGTCATAACTGCCGGTTGTGGAATACCCATTAACGCTAATATGGTGGGTGCAATGTCTCCTAACACACCATTAGATACTTTTTTAATGTCTTGATCTACCAATATGAATGGCACTGGATTGGTAGTGTGTGCAGTGTTTGGCGATCCATCTGGATTTCTCATAGTATCACAGTTTCCATGATCTGCAATAACCAGAACAGAATAGTCTTGTTTTTTGGCTGCTTCAATTACAGTTTGCGCACAGCTGTCTACTACTTCACATGCTTTTATGGCCGCTTGCATATCTCCAGTGTGACCAACCATATCTGGATTGGCAAAATTTAAACAAATAAAATCTGTACTAGCCTTTTCTAATTCAGGAACAATGGTATCTCTAATATCGTAGGCACTCATCTCTGGTTGTAAGTCATAAGTAGCTACTTTAGGAGATGGGCATAGTAACCTCGTTTCTCCTTCGAAAGGGGTCTCTCTCCCGCCGTTGAAGAAGAAAGTGACGTGAGGATATTTTTCAGTCTCTGCAATCCTAATTTGCTTCTTAGCTGCATTAGCGACTACCTCGCCCAAAGTTTCTACAATATTATCTTTGTCAAAAATGACATGAACGCCTTTAAAAGAAGCGTCGTAATTGGTCATAGTAACATAGTATAAATCTAGTGCATTCATGTTTTGCTCATGAAAGTCTTGTTGGTTTAAGGCCTGGGTAAGTTCTCTACCCCTATCTGTCCTAAAATTAAAGAACAAGACAACGTCACCCTCTTTTATGGCGCTGTTTGGTCCTGCATTTTCATTGATAATTGGCGCTAAGAATTCATCAGTAACTTCTGCTGCATAACTCGATTCTATGGCAGTCACCATATCAGTTGTTTTTGAGCCAGTCCTGTGAACCAGTAAATCATATGCTTTTTTAACACGTTCCCATCTATTATCTCTGTCCATAGCGTAATACCTACCTATTAAACTCGCAAGTTTGGTTGGGGTATCTTTGCAAAAATCTATAAGCGCTTTGGTGTAAGCGCTACCACTTTTAGGATCTACATCTCTACCATCTGTAAAGGCATGTACATAACTCTCCTGAACACCCGCCTCTTTTGCCGCTAAAATAAGACCGCGTAAATGACTGGTATGACTGTGAACGCCTCCATCAGATAGTAAACCCAAAAAATGAATGGGCTTATTGTTTTCTATGGCATATGCAAAGGCTTCTTTGATCGCTTTTTGGTCTTTGAGTGTGTTTTCTTTAATGGCTAAGTTAATTTTAGCTAAATCCTGATAAACAATTCTTCCAGCACCTAAGTTCATATGTCCTACTTCCGAATTTCCCATTTGACCTTCAGGTAATCCTACATGCATTCCATCTGTTCTGAGGTTTGCGTTTGGATAGTCTTTATACAATTGGTCTATATAGGGCGTATTGGCCTGATCTATGGCAGAGATACTAGGGTCTGGAGATTTCCCCCAACCATCTAGAATCATTAAAAGCGTCTTCTTATTCATCTTATTTCGTTTAAAGTGTAAAATTAACCACTAATACATAATAGGGCAGCCTATTTATCAATTTTTTTATTCATTTTAAAATGAGTTCCCACCCCTTGAATTTCAAAAGCATCTCCATGAATTAAATAACCTAATTTTTCATAAAAACCCACAGCTTTTATTCTTGCATTCATCCAAATGCCATGATAACCAATCTTTTTTAGTTTTTGCTCACCATAACTCAGTAAAGCAGCACCAATTCCTTTTTTGTGGTGTGCTTTTAATACAGCCATGCCTCTGAGTTGCATTTCATAAAGTTGGCTAGTGGAGCTATTTATTTGCGTTACTGTAGAAGGATTGTTTTCAGTGGGGAAACAAGTGGGTTGATTCATAAAACTGGCTACTCCAACCAATTCTAAACCTAAGTATGCCCCTATATGAAGGGTGTTTTCAAGAAGATCTCCCTCAAATGCACAACTTTCAATGGGTTTCCCCTCTCTGAGTTCAGGATGCCTCACTGGATAGGTTTGCGTGGCGTTTATGACCTTAATTTCTAATCTCATCTACTGTTTAATTAAATATATATAGCCTTGTTCTATTTGCTTAGGTGCCTTTAAATGTACTATATAAAAATAAGTGCCTGTATAGTATGTGTCGTTTTTAATACGATCTTTCAATGATTTTGGATCCATTGATTTTAATTTAAACAGCATTATACCATAGCGGTCATACAACTGAAAATTAACCAGCCTAGTTTTTGGGTATTGGGATAGATTGAGTTCACTGTTAATTGGGTCATCATTTAAAGTAAGGATGAAATTACCCAAAGCCTTGTATTTTACATTGTATAAATGGCAATCGCATAGTACCCATTTAGAGAAATTATTTCCTTTAAAAGGAAGTGTTTTTAAGGAATTTTGAGTCCTACTATTAAGAGCATTTTCTGTGTTAGCTGTAATTGCCCTTGGTTTTATTTCAAGGGGAAGTATCTGCCAGTTTTGGGTGCTTTTGTTCCAGGCTGCTATTCCTTTGTGTTGTACGTTTAGGTCAGTATAAAATGTTTGTTCACTGGGCCATTCAATTTGAACATAATGGGCAGCTTCGGATTGAACTTCCCAGTAGTGATTGGGATCCATTTCTGAAATACCAGCCCTAGAAAGGTGGTTTGGTGTACTATAGGTACTCCCTGTTGTCTCGTTGGCATGCCCAACGGTAGTTTTTATTTGAAGGTTTAGGCCAGGGGTTGTGTGATCTATTGGACTGGTACTATTCACTCCTAATGGCATAAATTTTTCACCTGATCCAATAGGAAAAATAAATTCATGTTTGTCTTTGATCCCAACCCAACCTTGAATGACATTAGGGGGTAGGTTGTTCTGTATTTGGGCGTCTGCTCCAAGTTCAAGGAGGCTTTCTTTTTGGTCACTTACGATTATAGGGCCATTTAAAATTAGTGTGTTATTCAGGTGCAACCTACCAAGAATTTCTATCCCTTTAGGTTTGTGTATAAAAAGATTTTGAATGTCTTGAGCGTACACCAGCTCAAGGGTTTGCTTTTTAAGTCCTGAAAAGTGAATGCTATGAATGTCATTAGAGTATTTTCTAATGATTAGCCTACTGCCAAATACAGCAAAGGGATTCAGGGAACCAACACTTACTGATTCGTGAATTACAGTAAGATCTTGGGATCTTAAAAATTGGTTGTAAAAAAAGCTGCCAACCACAAGTAGTATAGTCGGTTTTGAAATATATTTTCTCAGTGACATTTGTGGGGTTTACTATATTATTTTTATATACAGTTAAAGATATTCAGTTCATAACTCACCTGATTTACTGTCCGAATTTACCTGATTTGTTGCCAGTGTTCCCCGTCGCTTTGAATCCAAGTAACTCCTAGGGGAATCATATTTTCAGTCATAGCGCCGTAGCTCACTCCTATAAAAGGGAAGTTTGTTTGAACTTCATGACCGCTCAAATTTTTTAAACAATACACCCGGCCCTTATTTTCTATAGCGGTAGGGAGTATTACAAATTGCACTTCTTCGTATAGTACAATGGTATGGTGGTTTTCATTTAAGGTGGTGGTTTGAGTATGACTTTGAGTGATTTTTAATGAAAGTGCCCCATTGACCTCTAAAAAGGAGTTTGTAGCAGATATTCCAATAGCCAAATGACCTTCCTTAGTGAGCCTCATTTTTTCTAGCCCTTTTGTACTAAAAGCCAACTGATCTGCTGCCGCCCTGAATATACCTGTATTAGTATCTGACTTAAAACTATAACTGGGCTCGTTCTGACTTCCGTTTGAATTAGAGAATCCTTGGCTTCTAATTTCTCCAGAGACATGTAATTTATTTGTGGGATTTGTAGTGCCAATTCCAAGCCTTTGTTTGTCTTGGTCCCAAAAAACAGCCAATACGCTTAGGCTTTTATTTTTTATTTCACCCACCACACCATTACTTTCAGTGTGCCAAAGGCTTCCTGTAGTTCCCTGTCTAAATTGGTTTAATTGAAGGCTGTCTAGTGGGTTTAGTCTTTGGTGTGGATTTGTTGTGTTAGTTGTATTGGATGTGGTATGTGAATGTTCTATTAATGCATAGTCTGGTATTTCATGGGTGTGAGAAGCCGTTGTTGTAAGCGGAAAATCATGGGTGTGATCTATTAATGCAAAGTCTAGGGTTTCATGACTGTGATTGTTTAATGCGAAGTTTTCGTTTTCATGCGTATGGCTCAAAATAGCTGTTGGGATATTTTCATGTTGGTGATTTATTGGAGGTATCTCGATAAGGGTCTGTTCTCCGCTACTACTTGTAAATAAAAAATTGTTTTCAGAGATATTTTGGAAGCTTGCAGGAGTGGGTGTTGTTGGAGGGGTGAACTCGCATAAGGGCATCCACCTTTGGTGGTAGTAAAATATGCAGTTTTGATCAATATTAAACACTAAGGCGCCGCTAAGAGGCCTAATAGACCTCATTTCATTGTCTGTAACAACCGTTAAGATCAATGCTTTTGTCTGGCTTTGTAATTCTAAAAGTGATTGGGGATGAATCGTTTCAGGATCTCCTCCTATTTTTACCTGGGCTAGGGAAATAGAGGAAAATAGTAGTGTTAAACCTAAAAAAGATAAAGACTTCATTTTTCGCTTTTCTATAAGATACCATCCAATTGATTGTAATATCAGAAAATAAGATAAAGTGGGTCTATTTATCTATTAATGTCCCAAAATGAGTGCTTTTTGACTAAAACGCCTGGTTTTTAGGGCAATTCTATAAAGTGTTTTTAATTTGAGGTTAAATGATTTGGTGGTGTGATGTTATTCCAACGCTTTTTTGTCTATTTGATACACTTCTGTAGGCTCTTGGTTTTTTTGAAATAATCGAGCTGTATGGGGACCTCTTAGGAATATATCCTGATGAATCACCTCTAAATAACTCCCTTCCCGAAGTCCAATGACGTCGGTGTCGTGATAGGTATGGAATTCCTTTATCCTAGTTTCTCTACTCTCTCCATTGTGTTTTAAGTGTGGTATTGGATCTAGATAATGTGCGTTAATATTATAAGGGATGAGACCAATAGTTCTAAAATCTTTTGGCATAGTAATGGGCATATCATTAGTGGTGTGCATGCTTTGTCCAATGATGTTACTTCCAGCACTACAACCTAGATAAGGTATACCTCCTATGAGTGCATTTTTTAAAGCAGGAATAATGCCTAAGTCGTGTAAGGCTTTTACCAAAACAAAGGTATTTCCTCCTCCAGTAAAAATTGCTTCTGCCTTGGAAATCCCTTGAATAGGGTCTTTGTATTCGTGAAGCCCTTTTACTTTTTTTCCTATTTTCGAAAACGCTTGAGTCACATGTCTGGTGTAATGGTCGTGACTAATTCCATTTGGTCTAGCGTATGGAATAAAAGTGATGGTAGTGACATTTTTAAAAAGAGTTTCAAGCTTGGGAAGTAAATAAGCCAAATACTTTTCATCGGGTAATGTGCTGGTACTGGCGAGTATAAGATTTTTCACGACTATTTTTTTTGCAAATTAACAAAAGTTTGGCCATCCTATTTTTTTATTTCTAACTAAGATGGGTTTTCTTTATAGTACAATAGCTATTAATCCATGCCTGTGGCGTGAAATATTTTGATGTATGATACTAAAAAAGGCTTATTTGTTGTTCTCTTTTTTTCTTTTAATCTCCTTGAGTCTCTGGTCTCAAGGCAGGGTACCACTTAAGGGTAAGGTAATGTATAGGGGGAGTAATGTGGTCAATGAAAACGTGCTGAATACCACTGCTGGTTTAGCAACTATTACAGACCAGGAGGGTTCTTTTGAAATAGAAGTAGCTGTTGGGGATGAATTGGTATTTACAGCTGTTAATTATAAAATCACTGCGGTATTGATTACTGCAGAAATTTTGGAAAACAGACGACTGGTAGTTGCTGTTGAAGAGAAAGTAACTGCTTTAGATGAGGTTGTAGTAGGTCCAGAGAATACGGAGAAATTTTTGGTCTTGAAGAATGAAAAGTTCAAGGGCTATGATTATGAAATAGACCGCAGTTCTGAAGTAGATAATATTGCAGAAGCTGGTGCTGTTAAGGGCATGCAAAATGGTTTAAATTTTGTTAATATTTTTAAACTGTTGTTTCAGTCTAAAGATGCTAATAATCCTACTGCTGCACCCGTTTTAAAAATGTCAGAAGCATTAAGGGTAATTTATGAAGACCGTTTTTTTATAGAAGATCTCAAGCTATCTCCAGAACAAATAGAACCATTTCTTTACTATTTAGATAGCAAGGTTAGCCCACAGAATTTGCTTAAGAAAAAAAATGAGTTTCAACTGATTGATTTTTTAGTTAATCAGAGTAGGGATTTCATTAACAGCTCCAAAGAGTAGTGCTATGAGTATAGCGTTGGATTCATATTATTGCAAAAGAGTTTCTTGAGGTATCACGGGCTAACATACACGCATTTTTGTTGTTTTTTAATCTTTTTTTTGTCTACCACTTTGGTGCATGGACAATCTTTTTTCTATCCTGATAATTTTAAAGCAAGGGTGGTTTCTACAGCAGAAGATATTGGTGGTATTTCTGTACAAAATACTACAAGGGGCTACGCAACCATTACGGACGACGAAGGTTTTTTTGAGATTAGAGCCTTAGCTAAAGATAGTTTATTGCTTTCTGGAGTCTCCTTTGAAAAAAAGATTTTTGTGGTCACCAAAGCTCATTTGGAACAACAGTTGGTTTATATTCCTTTGGAAGAAAAGATTACAGAGCTTCAAGAAATAGTCCTAATGCCTTATAATTTAAGTGGTGATTTATCTAGGGATGCAAATTCTTTAGGGCCACAAAAAGTAGTTACCGCCAGTACTCTCGGTTTGCCAAATGCATATGTAAAGCCACTTATGCAAAGCGAGCGACTACTCAGAGAGGCAGCTATGCCTAAATTTAATGTGAGTATGTTACTTTCATTGCCATTTAATCCTATTATCAATGAAATTACAGGCCGAACTAAAATGCTAAAAAAGCGTGTAGCCAGAGACAAGCGTTATATACTTTCAGAGCAAATGAGAACTTTTTTTCCAGATAGTTTATATGTCAATAAACTCGGTGTTAAGGAAGATAAGCTTTCGGATTTTTTCTATTATTGTGAAATAGATGAACAATTTTTGTCCTTGGCTAAATCACAAGACTTGCTTCGGATCTGGGAGTTCTTGAAAGAAAAAAGTGAGGCCTATATAAAGAATAATAAAATGCTGTTGGAAGACTAAGTACAAGCCGTTCTGTTTAATAGGTATAAAAAAGTATATATGAGATGTAGATATTTTAAATTTATAATTTTAGGGTGTTTTTTTCTATGCCTTTTATCGTGGTCTGGAACACATAAATTTTACTTGAGCGTTACTCAAGTAAATTACAGTGAAAAGGAGCATAGCCTTCAAATGACGTCGCGGCTTTTTATAGATGACTTAAACAGTTTAATGTTAGAGCGTTATAGTATTGATGCTCATTTTGAGACAAAGGATCAGCACCCTCTGGCGATGCAATATTTGGAAGTGTATTTTCAAAAAAAATTTAAGCTATTCATTAATGGCAAAGCATTGGAATATCAAATTTTAGGTCAAAAAAGAGATACAGATGTGGTGGTTTTTTTTATTGAAGCTAAAGACGTTTATCTCAATGATATTTATGAATTAGAGGTGTATAATGCCCTACTGACGGACCTGTTTGACGAGCAGCAAAATGTGGTGCATTTAAAGATAAATAATCAAAAAAAGAGTTTCTTACTCATGAAAGATAAACCTTCTGGTCTATTAAAATTGGATTAAATAAATAATTAATAGAATTTAAATCCGTAATTTCAACCCATTAAAATTAAAACCATAAACTAACAAATACACATCATGAAAAAAATCACTTATGTGTTCAGATCTTTTTTAATGTTTTTTGCTGTTGTTGCTTTTGCGCAAGCGCAAGAAACAGAAGCTGTCAAAGAAGGAGGACACACCAATCAGAGTAAATTTAGACAACTCTACCAAGAATTTTCTACGCCAAATTCATACAGATCTGCTTCAGGAGCGCCTGGTCCTAATTATTATCAGCAGCAAGCAGATTATAAAATGGATATTACCTTGGACGACAAGAATGCAAAAATCTATGGAGAAGAGACCATTACTTATACCAATAATTCTCCAGATGTTTTAGAGTTTTTATGGGTTCAATTGGATCAGAATGTGAGGACCAAAGATACCAAGTCTGCCCTAAGAAATGGGGGAGGAGTACCATTAGCAGCCCCTACTTCTTCTTTCGTTTCTTCTTATATGAAAGAATCATTTGACGGTGGTTTTAACATTGAATTTGTTAAAGATGCCAATGGTAGACCACTGCCATATACGATTAATCAGACCATGATGCGTGTAGATTTACCCACGCCATTAGCGTCCAATTCACAAGTGTCTTTTTCTATTAAATGGTGGTACAATATTCCAGACCATACTACAGACAGAGCACGTTCTGGCTATGAGTATTTTCCTAAAGACGGCAACAGGGCATATGTGATTGCTCAGTTCTTTCCTAGAATGGCTGTTTACAGTGACGTAGAAGGATGGCAAAACCATCAATTCTGGGGAAGTGGAGAATTTGCCCTTCCGTTTGGTGATTATGAAGTGAATATTACTGTTCCTGCAGACCATATATTAGATGGAACTGGAGAGCTTCAAAACATGAAAGAAGTGTTCTCTAAGGAAATGATTAAGCGTTACAACCAGGCTAAAAAATCTTATGACGCCCCCGTTGTGATTGTTACCCAAGAAGAAGCTGAGGCGGCTGAAAAGGGTTTCTCTGACAAAACAAAGACATGGAAGCTCAAAGCAGAAAACGTTAGAGATTTTGGTTTTGCCACATCCAGAAAATTCATTTGGGATATGCAAGCCGTTAAATTAGGTAACAGAGATGTTATGGCGGTTTCTATGTATCCTAAAGAAGGAAACCCACTTTGGGAAGAATACTCTACTAAAGCAGTAGCTCATACTTTAAAATCCTACTCTTCTCATACATTTGATTACCCTTATCCAAAGGCTATTTCTGTTCACGCTAAGAACCAAGGGATGGAGTACCCTATGATTTGTTGGAATTACGGAAGACCAAACGAAGACGGAACTTATTCCGACGGAGTTAAATACGGAATGATCTCTGTAATTATTCATGAGGTTGGCCATAATTTCTTCCCTATGATTGTAAACTCAGACGAGCGTCAGTGGGGTTGGATGGATGAAGGTCTAGATACATTTATGCAATACATGGCAGAACAAGAATTTGGAGAAGCATTTCCAGAAGCCATTGCTCCATTAGAAGCATATCCTTCTAGAAGAGGTGCTCCAGCAAAAATAGTTCCTTATATGTCAGGTGACCAAAGCTTTATTGCGCCTATTATGTCTAATCCAGAAAATGTGTATCAGTTAGGCCCAAATGCCTATGGAAAACCAGCTACAGCGTTAAATATTTTAAGAGAGACTGTAATGGGTAGGGAATTATTTGACCACGCTTTCAAGACATATGCCAATAGATGGAAGTTCAAACACCCAACGCCTGAAGATTTCTTCAGAACTATGGAAGACGCTTCTGCGGTAGATTTAGACTACTTCTGGAGAGGATGGTTTTACACCACAGACTTTGTAGACATAGGGGTAAAGGGGGTAAAGAAATATTATGTAAGCAATGAGCCAACCAAACAAATGAAAGAGTATATGGCTGCTAGAAATATTACAGAGGCAGATTTACCACCATTGGTTTATTTAGCGGCAGAAGACAGCGAAGATTACAACCCTGAGTTAAAAGGGAAGAAACCTTCTGAGTCCTCTCAAACGCTTAATGCTTTTATGATGGATAATATGACTGAAAGCGAAAGAGCAGCAGTAAAAGAACCTAAGTATTTCTATGAAGTAACTTTTAACAAGCCAGGAGGGATACCAATGCCACTTATCGTAGAATACACCTATGCGGACGGGACTAAAAAATCAATTACTTATCCTGCAGAAATCTGGAGAAAAAATGATGTAGAAGTAAAAACGGTGCTTTCTACAGAAAAAGAAATTGTGGGTATTGTTGTAGATCCAAAAGCAGAAACTGCAGATATAGATACCACCAACAATTCATGGCCTAAAGCAGAAACTCGCTCTGAGTTTGATTCTTTCAAAGCCGGAATTAAAGACTAAATAGAAAAAATAAAACCTATCTGGGTATAAATTTTAAAGCCCCACCAATTTGGTGGGGCTTTTTTTATTTCGCTTTCAAACTTCTCCTTATATTTGTTTTATGAACGCGTTGTATTTTCTATTCATAAGTGGTGGTGAAATTTTTTTCATCATGTTTATTGTTGTCATGGTTTTTGGTGCAGATAAAATACCGGAAATTGCCAGAGGCCTCGGTAAGGGTATGCGTCAACTTAAAGACGCAACGGACGACATTAAACAAGAAATTTACAAGACTGCAGATAAGCAAGGAATAGATACTAGTTTTGCTAAAGACATTAAGCAAGAGATTGACAAAGTCAAAGAACAAGTGAGTGATGTGACTGGAAGTATAAAAAGGAACTAAATGTACCAGCAGCTCATAGATTTGGATCGTGATCTGTTTGTATTTCTCAACAACGCTGGCAATACATCTTGGGATCCTTTTTTTCTCACTATTACTTTGAGTAGTCTTTGGATTCCACTTTTTAGCTATTTTATTTTTTTGATTTTTATATCATTTAAAAAAAATAGATTTTATAATACTATTTGGACTGCTTTTCTGATGATTTTGACCGTCGCATTAGTAGGTTTTTTTGTAAAATACACAGTTGCAAGACCAAGACCCCATCAATTATTGGATATGGCCCATGATATTAGAGCGCTAAAACCCATTAGCGGTTATAGTTTCTTTTCTGGGCATGCAGCGAGTTCTTTTGCTATAGTCACCTTTCTATGCCTGCTGCTGAGAAAAATAAAACCATGGGTATATGTGTTTTATATATGGGCATTGTTGTATAGTTACAGCAGAATTTATATTGGAGTGCATTATCCATTAGATAGTATTACAGGGGCCTTGATTGGTAGTGGTTTTGCTTACCTGTTTTACAGTTGGCTAGTTATTTCAAAACGATCCTTTTTTAACCCTTTTAAATGACCCTACTCATTGTTAGTCCATCTCTGATGGGTAGTAAAGAGGTTTGAACACGAGGGTCTTCTGCTAGTTTTTTGTTGTAGTCTAAAAGCACTTTGGTGGTTTTATCTTTGGGGTCTAATGGTTCTACTACTTTTCCGGTCCAAAGTACATTATCAGAGAGAATAACAGTCCCAGATTTAGATTTTTTAATCACTGCTTCAAAATAAGCGTCGTATTGTTTTTTCTCTGCATCTATAAACACCAAGTCAAAAGGACCCTCTAATGTTGGAATAATATCTAATGCGTCTCCCATATAGGTTTTAATCTGAGAGGAATAATCACTTTTGTCAAAGTACTTTTTTTGGATCGTAGCTAATTCTGGATTTACTTCAATGGTTTCAAGGGTGCCACTCTCTATAAGTCCTTCTGCTAAGCAGAGGGCGGAATAGCCTGTATAGGTGCCAATTTCAAGTATTCTTTTTGGTGCTATGATCTTAGATAATAAGCTTAAAAATCTTCCCTGAAAATGCCCGGTTATCATTCTAGGCTGTATCACTTTTAAATGGGTTTCTCTACTGAGCTCCTGAAGCAATATTGGCTCTACGTCTGAATGTTGCTCAATATATGTCTCTAAAGTATCTGATAAAAAGTGCATGAATAATTATTACAAAGTTTCTACAAAAATACACCTTTTTAGAAGCGAGACTAATTCCTTTTTATTCCCCTATAAATTGTATTTTAGGTCTTTAATAATTTTGCTATGAATTTTTCAAATCAATTGGATTTTGCCTTAGAATTAGACGCAACAGATCCGCTTAAATCTTATAGGGACTTGTTTCACATTCCAACACAACATGGAGCTGAGGTGGCCTATTTCACGGGTAACTCACTGGGTCTTCAGCCCAAGTCTGCCCGAGCTTATGTAGAAAGGGTCATGAAAGATTGGGAGACTATGGCGGTAGAAGGGCATTTTTATTCCAAGGAACCTTGGTGGGAGTATCATGAAAAATTAGCTGCTCCATTAGCCTCATTGGTAGGCGCCAAAATACCTGAGGTTTCAGTGATGAATACTTTAACGGTAAATCTTCATTTTTTAATGGTGTCTTTTTATAGACCAAGTCCAAATCGTTTTAAGATATTGTGTGAAGAAAAAGCTTTTCCTTCAGACCAATATATGCTTCAAAGCCAAGTAAAGTTTCACGGTTATGATCCAGAGACTGCAATAGTTACCGTGAAGAAACGCCCTGGAGAAAATGCTTGGAGGGAAGAAGATTTATTAGAAGCTATTGAGAATCATGGAGATACATTGGCCTTAGTGCTCATGGGTGGGGTGAATTATTATAATGGTCAGGTTTTTCCCATGGAAAGTATTACTGCAAAAGCAAAAGAGCAGGGTGCGTTTGTAGGTTGGGATTTAGCCCATGCAGTTGGTAATGTCCCTTTACAGCTTCATGATTGGGGGGTAGATTTTGCCAGCTGGTGTAGTTATAAGTATTTAAATTCAGGCCCAGGAAATGCAGCTGCTATTTATATCAATGAGCAGTATCTGAACAAAACTGACCTTCCTAGATTTGAAGGTTGGTGGGGTACCGATAAAGGACTTCGTTTTAAAATGGAACCTAATTTCACTCCTATGGACAACGCAGACGCATGGCAAGTAAGTAATGCCCCTATTTTGGCTATGGCCCCTTTTTTAGCTTCATTAGATATTTTTAAAACAGTTCCTCAAGAAGATTTGTGGTCTAAGCAGTCACGTTTAGTAAGTTATATGTCCTTTATTATTGAATCCATAGCCGCTACGGCACCATTTGATATTATAATTTTGACTCCTGAACACAGGGGGTCACAACTCTCTGTGTATTTTCAAGAACACGGAAGGACTATTTTTGACTATTTAATGTCTCATGGGGTGGTCACAGATTGGCGAGAACCCAATGTAATGCGATTTGCGCCGGTACCTCTTTACAATAGTTTTAAAGACATTCACATTTTAGGAGAAAGATTAAAAGAAGGCATTAATTCAGCTATTTTAACTTAAGATCGCTTGAAATGAATAGTGCAAAAAGTCTTTTTTCTAGCAAACGTTATTTGGGACCTGCCATTGTTTTTGCTAGTTTAAATTTTGTATTTGGTACTTGGGCCATTTATATTCCTACTGTAAAAGGACAATTAAATATTGATAAATCTGCCTTGGGCTTGGCTATTTTTTGTTTGGCTTTAGGTACTTTTTCAGTTTTACCCTTTGCGTCTCGTGTAATTCGATACTTTGGGGTTGGAAAGAGTACAGGTTTAGGTGTTTTATGTATTGTAAGTACAGCCTTATTTCCTTTTTTAGCCCCTTCTTACTTACAACTGATTGTCGCTTTGTTTTTATTGGGTGCCGCGCAAGGTTTTACAGATATAGCCATGAACGGACTAGTAGCTCATATAGAAAAGGAAGACGGAACAAGTGTCATGACAGCAACCCACGGTTTTTTTAGCCTGGGAGGGGTTCTTGCAGGTCTGGGAAGTTTTGGGATAGCTTGGCTTAATAATCCTTTAATACACATGGTATTTGTATTGACTATAGTGGTTTTGGTGAACCTGTATTTCTATCCAGCATACCAATCAATAAAAGCTGCAGTAGTGCCAAAATCTTCCGTTTCCTTCGGACATATAAAGCCATTTTTACTGCTCGGAGGAATTTCTTTTGTTGTGATGGGCTCTGAGGGAGCCATAGTAGATTGGAGCGCCTTATACCTTCAGGAGATAGCCTTAGCCCCGGAGTATTTAGTAGGAGGAGGGTTCTTTTTGTTTTCCATGTGTATGACTATAGCCCGCTTTTTTGGAGACCAGTGGAGCAAACGCTTTGGTAGCATCCAAATTATTTCTATGGGCGCATCCACAGCTGGAATAGGGTATTTTTTAGTCCTCAGTGGAAACACCTACTTAGCCCTCATAGGATTTGCCTTAAATGGTTTGGGTTTCTCAGTAGTCATTCCAGAAGTCTTTAGAATAGCTGGCCAATCCAATAGCATAGATCCTACCAAAGCCATGTCTGTGGTCGCTGGATTTGGGTATTCAGGCTTTCTTTTGACACCGGTAATTTTAGGGGTGGTGTCTGAGAAGTATGGTTTATCGGTCGGTTTTTTTGGTTTGCTAATCAGTGTGTTACTAGTCCTTATTCTGACCGTTTTTTTAAGAAAGAAAAATACGGTAAAGGACTAAGGGCAATTTATTAAAAACAAGGCTTTTATTTGGAGGGACATTATCTCTAAATTATGTAATTTTGACAGATATAAATACATGTTATGAGTGCCAAGAAAGGAAAAGTACAAGAACTAATTGAAGAAAAGTTTTTAGAGGAACGCAAAGTGTTTCTATGGGGACAAGTAGACGACGCCTCTGCCAAACATGTCATAGACAGATTGTTGTATTTAGACCTCCAAAACAGCAAGGAAATACAATTGGTGATCAATAGTCCTGGAGGTTACGTAACCTCTGGTTTTGCGATATACGACACTATAAAATCCCTAAAAAGCCCTGTTTCTACAGTATGTAGCGGTTTGGCTGCTTCTATGGGGTCAATTTTGTTGTCTGCTGGAGCCAAAGGAAGACGTTTTATGCAACCACATGCTCAAGTAATGATTCACCAGCCAAGTGGTGGTGCTAGAGGACAGGCTTCTAATATTGAGATACAAGCCAGAGAAATAATCAAAACAAGGGAGTTGAGTGCGCAAATTTTAGCAGACAACTGTGGTCAGAAAGTAGACAAGGTCATGAAAGATTTTGATCGTGACTACTGGATGAATGCAGAAGAAAGCTTGGCCTACGGTATTGTAGACGCCATGTTGTAGATATTGCCTATAGGCTTAAGAATTATAATAACCGATAGTTTATTAATAAGAGGGCTCCTAATATTCTAATGAATGTTATTATTCCGAAAGAATTTATTAATAAGTAGGCGTTTATAATATTCTGAAGGACTTTAATATTCTGAAGGGTTTTCTATAATATGGGAAGCCCTTTTTTTAATATTTTTAAGGTCATTTGGATCCATTTTTTTCAAAAGAGATAGCATCATGGCCATGCGATTGTTTTTTTCAAAATAGCCCTTCTTTTCATCTAAGAAATTCCAGTATAATGAATTAAAAGGACAGGCATCTTCTCCTATTTTTTCTTTGTGATTGTATTGGCAACCATCACAGTAATTTCCCATTTTTTGAATATAATTCCCGCTACTTACATAGGGCTTTGTAGCCAATAAGCCACCATCTGCAAATTGACTCATCCCCCTTGTGTTGGGCATTTCTACCCACTCAATGGCGTCAATGTAAATACCCAGATACCATTTATCTACTTCATCTGGATGGGTTTGCGTGAGTAAGGCATAATTTCCAGTTACCATGAGCCTTTGGATGTGGTGGGCGTAACTATGTTCAAGACTTTGCTTAATAGATTGGTGCATGCAATTCATTTTGGTCTTTGCCGTCCAGTAAAAATCAGGAAGCTTTCCGTGGTTATCTAAGGCGTTTTTTTGCGCATAACTAGGCATTTCTCTCCAGTAAATCCCTCTCATGTATTCTCTCCATCCCAAAATTTGCCTCACAAAACCTTCTACCTGATTTAAGCTAATTCTATCTTCTTTTTGACCGTAATAAGTCTTTAGCACCTGATCCACCACCTCTTTTGGGCTAATGATTTTTGTGTTTAAAGCAAAAGACAGTCTCGAGTGAAAAAGAAATTTTTCTCGGGTATGCATGGCATCTTGAAAATCGCCAAAATAGGGCAGGAGCTTTTCACAGAAATAATCTAGTATTTGTTGTGCTTGATTTTTGTTAATAGGCCAATTAAATTGCTCAGCATCTATAGAGCCAATGGTCTGAATAGATTGCGATTGAATACTTTCATATATTTCTAAAAGGTTATTTGACACTGGAAATCCAGTGGGTATCGGAATTTGACCTTTCCATTTTTTTCTATTCTCTTGGTCGTAATTCCATTTTCCTCCAAGCGGTCCCTCAGGGGACATTAAAATTTGATGCTCTTTTCTAATTTGCCTGTAAAAAGGCTCCATAATCAGTTGTTTCTTTCCCTCAAAAAAGTTTTTTAAACGCTTTCTATCTGTGTAGAAATGTTCTGTTGAATATACTTTAGTCGGAATATCTAATGCCTTGCAAATAGATTGAAATTGCAAATCTAGCCTATACTCATCTGGTTCTTGATACTCAAATAAACCAACCTCATGGCTTTTTATATGGGCTTGAATTAATTTTTCCAAATCCTCTTTGGCCTCTGCTTGATCAATATTAATGTATATGACTTGGTGGCCTTTTGCCTTAATGTCCGATGCAAATTCACGCATAGCAGCAAAAAAGCCTACGACTTTTTGGATGTGGTGGGTCACATAGTCCGTTTCTTGTCTCATTTCTACCATGAGATATAAAGTTTGATTATCTATTTCTGTAAACCAACTGTGAGATAAATTTAGTTGATCTCCTAAAACGAATCTAAGTTTTTTTGTGCCTGACATATCTCTGGTCGCTATTTAAAGGGTAGATTTCGGTTATTTTTATTGTTATTTATTCCAGATTTTTTGAAATGCTTTTTGAGGATCGTACATATCTGCCTGTCTGTCGGGATTAAAAATTCGATCTCTTGGATCATTTCCCACACCACTTGTGTACATCCAATTGGCCCAATTACTGTCTACATCGTAGTCTATTAATTGACTTTCAAAGTAGCTAGCTCCTGTTCTCCAGTCTTGATCCAATGTTTTTGACCAATAACTCGCTACATTTTGCCTACCTCGATTACTCATCCATCCAGTTTGAGCCAATTCCTTCATGTTAGCATTGATGAAAGCGCTATGTGTGGTACCATTTTTCCAGTCATTATACACTTTAGGGTTGTTTCCTTTCGCAAAAGTTTTTTGGTTAATTCCACCACTTTTAAAAAGTTCGTTTTTATGTTTTAGCCCCACATATTTAAAAAATTCCCGCCACAGAAGTTCAAAGAGCACCCAATAGGTACTTTCATTGGCTGTTACTGTTTTTTCATAGGTTTTAAGTTGGTGGTACACAGTTCTAGCAGAAATGCAGCCATGGGCTAACCAAGCAGATAATTTAGTGCTATAATCTAATCCAATTAATCCATTGCGTGTCTCTTTGTATTGGGCCACTCTATGGCTTTCAAAGAAGTAATAATTGATTCGATCCTGTGCTGCCTTTTCTCCTCCACTAAATGGAAAAGCAGACCTTGGGTCGGTTTTTAATGACAGCAATTCTTTTGAGATAGAATTCCAAAGGTCGTCGGAATAAAACAAAGGAAGGTTTGTGGTATTTATTTGTTTAGCTGGAATAGCCAGCGGTTCAGGAACTTTTAAAGTCGCTTCTACTTTTTTTCTAAATGGCGTAAATACTTTAGGAAGTTTGTATAATTCAAAAGGGATTAATTCGGGTCCCAATAAAAATTGATCGTAAAGACTTATCAACTGAGTGTTTGGTGAAATCTTATTTTCTATTTCTTTATTTATTAAAACCTCTTCCTCGTGCCATACCTTTTGAAAGTACAATGTGTCAAAATTATTTTCATTAATGTATTCGGGTAATCGTTTGGATGGTTCCCCTACAAGAATAGCGAATGGAATATTCAGTGCTTCTAAACTTTGCTTTAAATCCATCAATGATTCTACTATAAATTTAGCCCTGAATGGACCAATTTTAGGTAAATCTCCCTCAAATTTATGAGGGTTTAAACAATAGACAGCCACAACTTCATTTGTCTTGTTCTCACAAGCTGCTGAGAGTAAAGGGTGGTCTGCAACCCTCAGATTATTCGTAAACCAAACAAGAGACTTCATAAGCTTGTGTTTTTATTTCTTTTACATTTTTCAGAACAGTATCGTACTTCATCCCAGTTTCTCTCCCATTTCTTTCTCCAATTAAAAGGCCTTTGACATACGGCGCAAATTTTGGATGGAAGTAAGGCCTTTTTATGCATCCTATTTCTTTTGTGGATTTGTGTCTGGTTTGGCGTACTCGTATCTAATCGGTTTAGATCCTTTAATGTATCCGTCAATCCCAATCCCCGCAATGCTGTTGGCTTTTGCTAAGTCTATCCAACCATCAGATGCAATAAAATCTTCATTTAAATAAAGTGCGTTTATGGCACCAACAAGCATAATGCAGCCATTTTCTACAATGGGATATTCATTCATATAAGTGCAGCTGTATTTAATAGTGCTCTCTTTTACAAAGGGTGCAATTGTACCCTCAAGGTATTCAACTTCTAATCCGACTGCTTCAAATTCAGACGTATTGGTAGGGTATTTTGCAGCGGTTTGGTGGGCTTTGTCTATAAAGGCTTCCTGAACATGGTTTACTGTAAAAACACCAGTTTCTTTGATATTTTTATAGGTGTCCCTTTGCACAGTGAGTGGTCTAAATGTGAAACCTATCAGCGCTGGGTTGCTGCCAAGGTGAATAATAGAGTTAAAAACGGCCAGGTTTTTATTTCCATCACTGTCTTGGGTGCCTATTAGATTTAATGATTTATATCCAGTACAACTATTAATGAGATTTGCCCTGAACCTCGATGGAAGTTCTTCTAAATCTGCTGCCTTAAATTGTTTCACGTTTCTTAGGTTTTGTTAAACAAATATAAGAAAGCATATGGCTAATTATTATATTTAATACTTTTTTCTATTGTAATAAAAGTGCTTATTTGAGTAACGTCAAAAAAAAATCTCCATTTATGGAGATTTTTTTTTAATATGGTTAAATGCTGTTTTTACAAACTAGCAAATAGTTTTTGCATTTTTTCTTGTTGCTCTTCTGCAAGTGTAGGATCTACCAAAATTCTTCCAGAGTGTTCGTCTGTAATAATTTTTTTTCTTGAAGCAATCTCAACTTGAACTTGGGGAGGAATAGTAAAGAATGACCCTCCAGAAGCACCTCTCTCAATAGCAACAACCGCTAAACCATTTTTCACATTGGTTCTTATGCGCTTATATGCATTGATCAATCTTTCTTCAATTTGAGTCTCGTATTCTGCAGATTTTTTAAGAAGGGCTTCTTCTTCTTTTTCTGTTTCAGCAAGAATGTCGTTTAGTTCTTCTTTTTTATGTTTCAGGTGTGTTTCTCTAGCTTCTAAGCGTTCTTTGGAGTCTTCTATAACTGCCTTTTTTTGCTCCATTTGGGCTTTGAATTCGCGAATATTTTTTTCTGCTAATTCAATTTCAAGTTCTTGAAACTCTACTTCTTTTGAAAGCGCATTAAACTCTCTAGAGTTTCTTACGTTTTTTTGTTGCTCCGCATATTTTTTTATGGCAGACTTAGCATCTTCAATTAGATTTTTCTTTGCAGCTATTTCTACATTAATGGTTTCTAAATCAGATTTAAGTTTTTCCATTCTGGTATTTAATCCAGAAACTTCATCTTCAAGGTCTTCTACTTCTAATGGAAGTTCACCCCTTACATTTCTAATTTCGTCTACCCTTGAATCTATCAATTGAAGGTCGTATAAAGCCCTTAGCTTATCTTCTACTGTTACCTCTTTCTTTGTTGCCATAATTAATAATACTTGATGGGATTGGTGTTACTCTCCGATAAAGAGATTGCAAAATTAGGAATTTTTTTTGTAAGATAGCCCACTAAAAGATTTTTTGTAAACTGTTCACTTTCATAGTGCCCTATATCTGCAAGTAGAATGTTATTTTCTGCTTTAAAAAAGTCGTGATATTTTAAATCAGAAGTGACATAAGCATCTGCTTTACAGTATTTTGCGTTGTCAATGGCAAAAGCGCCACTACCCCCCAAAACAGCTACTTTTTTTATTTTTTTTCCAACTAATTGCGAATGTTTTATGCAAGGTGTACCAAAAATTTCTTTCAAGTGTTTCAGGAAGTTCTTTTCCTCCATGGGCTCAGGGAGTAATCCTATTCTTCCCATTCCTAAACCTCCCTCTGGTTTTTGTGGCTTTAGATTTGAATTATTAATGAGAACTTCTACTTTTTGCAGACCAATACGCTTTGCTATTTCATGATTTACGCCTAGTGATGCATTGTCTAATGCGGTGTGCATACTATAAATAGATATACCGTGTTGAACACATTTTAGGACAACCTTTGAAACATAATCTGTGGGAGTCAGTTGCTTGAGTCCTTTAAAAATGATTGGATGAAAACTCACGATCATATTGGCATTTTTTTTAATAGCTTCTTCTACCACATTTTCCAAAGTATCTAAACTAACTACTATACCAGATACCGTTGACTGTGGATCTCCCACCAATAACCCAACATTGTCAAATTCCTCTGCCCAGCTTAATGGTGCTAGTTCTTCCAATAAATTGGTAATATCTTTTACCGTCATAATTGTAAAATTGTGTTCTTGACAAATATAAATATTATAATTTCGTTCCTATGAAGATCAGAATGCTTTTATGGCCTTTATCGCTTCTCTATGCATGGGTGCTGAGACTTAGACATCTTTTTTATGACCTCGGTTTATTTAAAAGTGAAAGTTTCAATACCCCTACTATTTGCGTAGGTAACCTCAGTTTGGGAGGCACAGGAAAAACACCAATGATTGCTCTTTTAATTGAATACTATTCAAGCAAGGGCTTGCAAATTGCAGTAGTAAGTAGGGGTTATGGAAGAAAGTCACGTGGTTTAATTGAGGCTAATGCTGCATCTAATTCGTATGAAATAGGGGACGAAGCTTTTCAACTTTATAAGTCATTTCCTCAAATTAGGATGGTTGTTTGTGCATCTAGAGTAGCAGCAATGACTTATTTAGAAGCGAACTACACCCAAGGGTTTTCAGGAAAAGAGAGTTTGTTTGAAACTCAAAATTCTGAGAGACAAACTGTACCTGATTTAGTACTTTTAGACGACGCTTTTCAACATCGGGCCATTAAAGCTCAGTTTAATATTTTACTCACTACTTATAATAAACCTTACTTTAATGATTTTTATTTGCCAGCTGGTACATTGAGAGATCATCAATTAAGGGTCAAAAAAGCCCAAGTTGTCGTGGTCACTAAATCTCCCGATCATATAGACGCCACCAAGAAAGCGTCTTTTGTTTCAGGCCTCAATCTTATGCCAAATCAACCAGTTTTTTTCAGTCATTTAAAATATGACAATATCCTTGTTGGATTGAATAAGTCCATTTCTTTAAACAATCTGAAGGGTCAGGAAATTACATTGGTTACCGCAATTGCTAATCCAGAACCATTGGTTTGTTTTTTAGAAAAACAAGGCATAATAATACATCATTTAAGGTATGCAGACCATCATTATTTCTCCAGAAACGAAATAGAGTCATTAAAAAAACATCAAAAAATTATTTGTACTCACAAGGATTTTGTGAAGTTAAGTACAGCTATACCTCAATTGTTTTACCTCCCAGTATCTCATGATTTTATAGAAAGAGAGAAACACATTTTTTACAGAGCATTACCTGAAATACGAGCCAATAATAGAACTTTGTATAGTTCTTCTTCTTCATAGGGTTTGTGAAGCATAGCAGAAAAGCCCATATCAGATAATTCCTTCCAATGATTGTCTTTTTCAAGCGCTGTAAGTGCTACAATTGGAATAGATTTATTGGTGGATCTTATTTTTTTTGTAGCCTCTTCTCCCGTCATCACAGGCATATGTAGATCCATAAGGACAAGGTCAAAGCTATTGGAAGCAACCAATTGAATAGCTTCTGATCCAGAGTGGCAAGGCATTGCTTTAACACCAATTTTCTCCAAGGTTTTAATGGTAATTACTTGGTTGATTTGATTGTCGTCTACCACTAAAACAATGAGGTCTTTAAGCGCAGTTTTATCTACTTTTAGTTTTTCTGTAATGTCTTTTGAATTAATCTTGAAGTTTAGAGAAAAACTAAATTCACTTCCTTTATTTAGGGTGCTCTTTATAACCAATTCACTGTTTAGGATTTTTAATAGTGCCACAACAATAGGTAATCCTAGTCCACTACCAAAAGATTTATTTTTTGATTCTAATTGATGAAAGTGTTTGAGAATTTTCCCTTGATCTTCCTTGAGAATCCCTTTTCCATGGTCAATAATTTTAAAACAAATTACGCAGTTTTTTTCGTAGATATTTCGAGCTACTACTTCTATGTAAACTGGTTTTTTTTCACCAAACTTGGCTGCGTTGTTTAATAGGTTTATTAATATTTGACTCAATTTAACAGGATCTCCTATTAAATGATTTGGAATAGTGGGATCTATTTTGATAATTATTTTAACGTCTGAAAAATCAATTTGTTTTTCTACGGTTTTGGAGACCTGGTTAACCAACCTATCTAAATAAAAAGTTTCTTGGTGGTGGCTTAACTTTTTTGCATCAATCTTTTTTAACAGAAGAGAATCGTTAATTAATTTAACCAAATAATTCGATGCTTTTTCCAGTATTTGTAGGTCTTCTATTTGCGACGCCTTAGGTGAGTTTTGTAATAAGCTTTTAGAGATAGCTGTTACTGCATACAAAGGCGTTCTTAGTTCATGACTTAGAGTAGTGTTAAAAGCCAGTGATTTCTCTAATTTAATGCTATTCTTGCGCCTTTCATTTTTATTCTTTAAGAGTAAAAACACTATGATAATTGCTAAGATTCCAAAAATACCAATCAGCAAAAACAATAGTAAAGGTGTTATTGAGATGTTAATTGGAAGGATCATATTTATGAACTTGCTATTTTTCTAGTATGTAAAATTAAGTCTACCAGCCTATTACTATAACCTGTTTCATTGTCGTACCAACCGATAATTTTAACCATATTTCCTATGACAGAGGTCATTTGAGCGTCAAAAGTACAAGAATAAGGACTGCTGTTTATGTCTACAGATACAATAGGATCTTCAGTATAAGCTAAAATATGTTTAAATTTTCCAGCAGCAGCTTTTTTAAATGTAGTGTTTATTTCAGTAATAGTTGTTGGTTTTATGACATTAAATGTAATATCGGTCAATGAACCATTTGCCACAGGCACCCTTATGCCACAACCACCCATTACTTCAGCAAGATCTGGAAACACTCTGGTGAGTGCTTTTGCAGCACCTGTTGTAGTAGGTACTATTGATTGTCCTGCAGCCCTGGCCCTTCTGAGATCTCTGTGAGGCTGATCGTGTAAACTTTGGTCCGAAGTATATGAATGAACTGTAGTGATATAAGCCTCTGAAATGCCGCACAATTCTTTGATTATTGCTATCATTGGTGCTGCATTATTTGTAGTGCAAGAAGCATTTGAAATAATTTGGTCTCCTTTTTTTAAACTGTGCTCATTAATACCCATAATGATCATTGGAATATTGTCTTCCTCAGGAGGTGCTGCTAAAATAACTCTTTTCACACCCTCTTTGAGATGTAGAGATAACAGACTTTTGTTTTTAAACTTACCGGTTGCTTCAATAATTATTTCGGCACCAGTTTCTTGCCAAGATATAGAATCAATAGACGCTTCATTGAAGACAGGAATTTTATTTTTAGCCACTAGTATAGCGTGATCCAATCCAATGATATCTTGACCCAAAACACCGTGTATAGAGTCATATTTTAAAAGATGGGCGAGTGTTTTTGCTGGAGCAAGGTCATTAATTGCAACCACCTCAATAGAAGGGTGGTTGATTAGAAGGCGAAATAGTGTTCGACCAATTCGGCCAAACCCATTAATACCTATTTTTATTTTTTTCATCTAGAGTTTATGCTGTTAAAGCATGTGTTTGTGTGCTTTATAGGAAGATCTTACTAATGCGCCACTTTCCACATGTCTAAAGCCCATTTCTAAACCAATAGTTTCATATTTTTTAAACTGTTCAGGCGTAATAAATTCTGTCACAGGGAGATGATTTTTAGAAGGTTGTAAGTATTGACCTATGGTCACTACGTCTACCTGTGCATTTCTTAAATCCTTTAAGGTCTCAATAACCTCTTCTTCTTTTTCACCTAGCCCTAACATTATACCAGACTTAGTTCTGTTAATCCCAGCTTTTTTAAGATAGGCTAGTACCTCTAAACTCTTCTCGTATTTGGCTTGAATCCTTACGGCTCTTGTAAGTCTTTTAACGGTTTCCATATTGTGAGAAACCACCTCAGGATTAGCCCTGACAATTCTGTCTAAATGTCTTGTGATTCCTTGAAAATCAGGAATAAGTGTTTCCAAGGTCGTTGTTGGATTTAACCTGCGGATAGCACCTACTGTTTCTTCCCATATAATAGAACCCATATCTTGAAGGTCATCTCTGTCTACGGAAGTAATTACAGCGTGTTTTATACCCATTATTTGAATAGAACGTGCCACTTTCTCAGGTTCTTCCCAATCTACTGTTTCAGGTCTCCCCGTTTTAACACCGCAAAATCCGCAAGATCTGGTACAAATATTTCCTAAGATCATAAATGTTGCCGTACCTTCTCCCCAACATTCACCCATATTTGGGCAGCTTCCAGAAGTACAAATGGTATGTAAATCATATTTATCTACCAAACTCCTAAGTTGGGTGTATTTCTGACCGGTGGGGAGTTTAACCCTTAACCATTTTGGCTTTCCTGCCTTAGGCTTGTCTTTGGTGGGTGTAATTGTATCGGTAGCCATCTTTTTTTAAGCAAATATAATAAACAATGGGGATAAAAACCCTAAATCAAAGGCTTGTTCCTAATCAATTCGGACAATAATTTTCTTGCTCTAAGTGCTTTTACTTTAATGTTATTTACTGGTTCACCTAATTCCAATGCCATTTCAGCATAACTCATTTCATTAAAATATCGCAGGTTAATTACTTTTTGATAAGCGGGTTTTAGCTTTTTTATTTCTGTGAGTAAATCTGCTAAATTTTGTTGCTGTATCAATTGATCTTCAGCACTTGGAGTACTGTCTAAAACCTCCGATTCTCCTGTGGTATTTTGATAAGAGAAAGTATTGTTCTCAAGGCTTCTTTTCCGTTTTCTTAAGAGATCTATGTGGAGGTTCTTTGAAATAGTAATGAGCCAGGTTTTAAACACAAACTCTTCTTTGTAGCTATTAATTTTATCAAAAGCTTTAGAAAAAGTTTCAATTGTAATGTCCTCTGCCTCTAACTCGTTTTTTGTTCTAAGCAGCTGAAAGCTGTACACATCATTCCAAAATGTATCCAAGAGATTACTAAAAGCCAGTTGCTGACCGGATTTAGCATTTTGAATGGTTTTTGATATGTTTTCGGGGGCTAAAATCAATGGTTCTTTATTGGACTATTTCATTTCTACATTCCTGCTCAGATGGAAGTTTTCCACACATCCCACAGGCTTCCCCTTCTTTATTTAAAAAAGGACTTTGACTGGCACATGTTCCTGAGAAAGCACCATCTTTTTTGGCCCAAATTTTTATCGCAATACCAGCGAAACCTAATCCTAAAAGTCCAATTGTAATGAAAATTAACTTCATTTTTTATCTTTTTTTACAAAGGTACAAAATATGCTATTGTAACACACTTATCCAATAGGTATATTGGCTAAGGATGCTTTAGGGTCAGGGTTTGGATTCCCAGGTTTTTCTTCAATAGTGATATGTATTGTACCCTTTTCTTTAAAAGGAATTTGAATTAATTGTTGTTTGTCAATTTTAGAAAGAATTCCAATATTTTCTTTAACTCCATTGCGACTTACCCATATTTGGAAACACATATTTTCTGGTAGTTTGGGTAAGTTGTCGAATTGTAAGAATCCCAATCTCTTCTCTTTATTGAGATAAGAAGAAAAATTAAAGGAGACCTCATTGTATTGAGATTCATGCTCTTTTTTCTCGGTTTGTGGGCTTTGAAGTACTATAAACTGATTCCTCAGGTCTTCTAGTTTTTGATCAAAATCTGTAGTGAGTTCTTTAATCTGATCATTCACTATAGACTGCTGGGTTCGCATTCTTTTGGTCTCTTTGAACACATAAAGAGAAGTCATTAAAAAGACTACGACCGCTAAAACAATGGAAGCCCATGAAAATTTGGCCAATCGCTCTATTCTTTTTACCTGTCGTTCAATATTGGTTTTTAAGGATTTCAAAGGTGTTTTTTTGTATTGCGCGCTAAATTCTAAAAGATTGCTTTCTAAAAAGTCTAGGTGTGCTTTTAAATGAGGATTATTTTCAATGAGGCTTTCAATTCGAAGGGTCTCTTGAGGATCCAGACTTCCAGATACATATAATTCAAGATCACCCGATGCGATTATAGCTGCAGTATTTTCTTCCATTTTTTATTGCTTAAACTGATATACATTTCCCAGTTCTTTTAATCCAATTCTAAGCCTAGATTTTACTGTACCCAAAGGAATACCTAAATAATCAGCGACTTCTCTTTGTGTCATGCCAAAAAAGAAAATAGCTTCTAGTACCGCTTTATTTTTTTGTGCTAATCGATCCATATGATTTTGAACATCTAGGTGGTCACTTTCAAATCCTTGGTCTTTAATATTTACGGTGCTTATGCCTATTTGGACTTCTAAGGGTTTTGTTTTGTTTGTTTTTCGGTATAAATCAATAGCAGTGTTGCGCGTAATTCTTAAAATCCAGGTAAATAACTTAGCTTTTTTTTGATCGTAAGTATGGCTGTTTTTCCAAATTTTTATAAAACTTTCCTGAAGGGCGTCTTCTGCAGCTGAGGTGTCTTTTAATATTTGAAAACAAACCCCATAAAGCACTTCTGAATAGTTATCATAAAGTAAACTGAGGGCTTTTTCATCCTTAGCTTTTAAGAGTCCAACAATTGTCGTGTCTATACCCATCAATGTTGGCTAAATGATATTTACTTCAGGATCTAAATGTATGGCAAATTTTTCTTTGACTGTTTGAATGACTTTTTGGGCTATAGCTAAAAGTTGTTTTCCACTAGCATTTCCATAGTTAACAATGACTAAAGCTTGTTTTTCGTGAATTCCAGCGTCATTTTCTCTGTATCCCTTTAATCCAGACTGCTCTATGAGCCAGCCAGCAGGAATTTTGTATTGATTATCTGTGATCTTATAAAATGGTGCCTTTGGCCATTTAGCATGAAAAGCATTAAAAAAATCACTGTCAACCGTTGGGTTTTTAAAAAAACTACCACTATTTCCTAATATTTTTGGATCGGGTAATTTTGATTTTCGAATACTTATAACAGCCTCTGAGACATCCTTTATACTGGGATTTTTATCTGTATTATTTTCTTTTAAGACCCTTTGAATATCTCCATATTTGGTCTGTAGCCTATGGGGCTGTTTAGAAAGGCGAATCCTAATAGCACAAATAACGTATTTCCCTTTGGCGGCTGTTTTAAAAACAGAAGTTCTGTAACCAAACTCGCAGGCCTGAGCTGAGAGAGTAAATGTTTTAAGCGTTTCTATTTCCAGCACCTCACAGGACACAAAAACATCTTTTAACTCAACACCATAGGCTCCAATATTTTGTATTGGAGCGCTACCTACACAGCCAGGTATCAGGGATAAGTTTTCAATACCTCCGTAATGATGATCTAAACACCATAGAACTAAATCGTGCCAATTTTCTCCAGCTGCGACATCTAATATAACCTCCTTTTCTGTTTCAGTAACTAGTTTTATTCCTTTGTGGCATATTTTAATCACATGGGCATCTATATCTTTGGTGAGTAAAAGGTTGCTGCCTCCACTAATAATAAATACATTAGAATGGCAGCGATTCGTCAGAAGGTTTTTTAAATCTTCTAAATGGTAACTCTCTGAAAAGTAAGCTGCATTGACATCTATGCCAAAGCTATTGTGTGGTTTAATGGATATGTCTTTATAAACATTCATTAATTTGGATAAACCTCCAAAGCTTTTTTTAGAATTTCTGTAGCAATGATTAATTGCTGTTCTTCTAACACATAGGCAATCCTAATCTCATTTTTGCCTAAACCAGGCGTGGCATAAAAACCTGCTGCCGGAGCAACCATGATTGTTTTTCCATCTACAGAAAAAGTTTCGAGTAGCCACTTGGCAAAATTATCAGCATCTGCAACCGGCAAAGCAACAACACAGTAAAAAGCCCCTCTTGGATTAGCCACAGCTACCCCAGGAATTTTTTTTAGACCAGTGATTAATACATCTCTTCTTTTTTGATATTCAGTATTTACAGATTTAAAGTATGAAGAAGGAGTGTCTAAAGCAGCTTCAGCGGCTATTTGCGCATAGGTAGGAGGAGAAAGCCTCGCTTGAGCAAACTTCATAGCTGTATGAATGAACGCTTTATTTTTTGAGACCAAACAACCTATACGAGCGCCACACATACTGTATCTTTTTGAAACAGAATCTACCACTATAGCGTAGTCTGCTATTCCTTCTAATGTTAAAATGGAGTGGTGTACAGCCCCTTCGTATGTAAACTCTCTATATACTTCATCTGCGATTAGAAAAATATTGTGCTTTTTGACCAAAGCAGATAAGGCTTCTAGTTCTTCTTTTGTATAGAGGTAACCTGTTGGGTTTCCAGGGTTGCAAATGACAATGGCCTTTGTTTTTGGTCCAATTAATTTTTCAAAATCAGCTATTGGGGGTAGGGCAAAATTCTCGGATAGCCTAGAAACTACAGGAACAACTGTAATGTCGTTTGCTGCTGCAAATCCATTGTAGTTAGCGTAAAAAGGTTCCGGGATAATGATTTCATCTCCTGGATCAGCAACGCTTCCCATGGCAAAAGACAATGCTTCAGATCCTCCAGTAGTTACTATAATATCTTCTTTTGTAACAGCGACCTGGTGTAGTTTGTAATACTGTGCCAATTTGTCTCTATAAGCATCGGAGCCCTCTGTTCTACTGTAAGCCAGCACTTCAATTTTTGCATTAGATACAGCATCTAATGCGATTTGAGGTGTTTTAATATCTGGCTGACCAATATTTAAATGGATCACTTCAATACCTCTCGCTTTCGCATTTTCTGCAAAAGGCACAAGTTTTCGAATGGGAGATTCGGGCATAGAACGCCCTTTTTTTGACAATGCTGGCATGGATTTTTTTTGCGAAATTATGAATCAAAAACAAGCCCAGCTTGTTTTTTTTAAAATTATTCTATTTTTTTAACCATACCCTTGATAGTTAGTATTTTGGTGGGTGTGTCCGCATTGGATTTAACGGTAATTGCTTTTCTTATAGGTCCCACTAAAGCAGTATTGTATTTCACTTGAATTTCACCTGTTTTGCCCGGTAAAATAGGAGCCTCTGGTTTTTTTGGAATTGTGCAACCACAGCTGGAATTCACTTCAGTAATGACCAGAGGAGCGTCTCCGGTATTGGTGAACTCAAATACCCTAATTCCGTCACTGTTTACTTCAATTGTTCCATAATCTATGGTTTCGGATTTGAAAGTTATTTTGGCGATTTTTTCTTGAGCTAAAACGGTATTGTGCACAAAGAATACCGCTAGTAAGAATAGTAATTTTTTCATTTTTCTAAATTTTAGAAGTATATCAAATATAATTCTTTTCATAACAAGGAACAAAATTCTTTCAAGAGAGACAGAGTATCCTTATTTTTGTATCTAATTATTTGCTAAAAACAAGCCTAACTACTATATCTCATGGAGACTGCTTCCAAATATTCCCCCCAACAAATTGAAAACCAATGGTATGACTATTGGATGAAGCACAAATTTTTCGCTTCTACACCAGACGAGAGAACCCCATATACCATAGTTATTCCTCCGCCAAACGTCACTGGAGTTTTACATATGGGACATATGCTAAACAATACCATTCAAGATGTACTCATTAGAAAAGCAAGATTGCAAGGTTTTAATGCATGCTGGGTACCTGGAACCGATCACGCTTCAATTGCAACAGAAGCAAAAGTAGTAGCAAGACTCAAAGAGCAAGGTATTTCTAAATCAGACCTGAGCAGAGAGGAGTTTTTAGCCCATGCTTGGGAATGGAAAAACGAATATGGAGGTGTTATTTTGGATCAGCTTAAAAAATTAGGCTGCTCTTGTGATTGGGATAGGACCGCTTTTACTATGGATCCTAATTTGTCCAATTCTGTGATTAAAGTCTTTGTAGACTTGTTTAATAAAGGCCTTATCTACAGGGGCAATAGAATGGTGAATTGGGATCCTGAGGCACTCACCACTTTATCAGATGAGGAGGTTATTTATGAAGAGAAACAAGGTTTATTATATTATATTTCCTATCAAGTAGCTGGAAGTGATCAAAGGCTTACCATTGCTACAACAAGACCTGAAACTATTTTTGGTGATACGGCTATTTGTGTTCACCCTGAAGACAAACGTTTTACTCATCTTCACGGTAAAAAAGCCATTGTACCACTTTGTGGAAGAGAGATTCCAATCATAGCAGATGCTTATGTAGATATGGAATTTGGAACAGGTTGCTTAAAAGTAACACCGGCACACGATCTAAATGACAAAGCACTTGGTGAAAAGCACAACCTGGAGGTTATTGATATTTTCAACCCAAATGCCACTTTGAATTCTTTTGGTATGGGTTACGAGGGAATGGACCGGTTTGATGCTAGAAAAAAGGTTTCAAAAGATTTAGAAGCTCAAAATTTCTTAGTGAAAACGGAGCAGCACCTTAATAAAGTGGGTACTTCAGAAAGAACTAAAGCGGTTATAGAACCGAGACTATCTGACCAATGGTTTTTAAAAATGGAGACTTTAGCCCAACCTGCTTTAAAGGCTGTTTTAGAGGATGAAGAGATAAAGTTGTTTCCTAAAAAGTTTGAAAATACATACCGTCACTGGATGGAAAACATTCGTGATTGGAATATTTCTAGACAATTGTGGTGGGGACAACAAATACCTGCTTATTACTTTGGAGCTGGAAGAGAAGACTTTGTGGTGGCTGAAAATATTGAAACAGCATTAACACTTGCTAGGGAGAAGTCAGGTAATTCAAGCTTAACTTCTCAAGACTTAAGACAAGATGAAGACGCTTTAGACACCTGGTTTTCCTCATGGTTATGGCCTATGAGTGTATTTAATGGTATACTCGAGCCAGATAATGAAGAGATAAACTATTACTACCCCACCAATGATTTGGTTACAGGACCAGATATTATATTTTTCTGGGTGGCTAGAATGGTGGTTGCAGGTTATGAATTTAGAGGAGAAAAACCTTTTTCTAATGTGTATTTTACCGGCTTGGTAAGAGATGCGCAACGAAGAAAAATGTCTAAATCTCTAGGGAATTCACCAGACGCATTAAAACTTATAGAAGACTATGGTGCAGATGGTGTGAGGGTAGGGCTCTTATTGAGTTCAGCTGCAGGAAATGACCTCATGTTTGACGAGGCATTGTGCCAACAAGGAAAGAATTTTGCCAATAAAATATGGAATGGCTTTAGATTAATACAATCGTGGGAAGTAGCAGATATTCCACAACCTGAATCTGCCAAAACAGCCATTGAATGGTATTCAGCATTATTTAATAAAACGGTATTAGAAATAGAAGACCACTTTAGTAAGTACAGAATTTCAGATGCATTAATGGCTACTTACAAATTGTTATGGGAAAATTATAGTTCATGGCTTTTAGAGTTAATCAAGCCCCAATATCAGCAAGCTGTAGATAGAACTACAAAAACTCAGGTGATTGCTTTAATGGAAAATAATTTAAGGATATTACACCCCTTTATGCCATTCTTATCAGAGGATATTTGGCAACAAATTAAAGAAAGATCCCCAGAAGAAGCCCTCATTGTAAATCATTGGCCAGAGGTGAGTCCAGTAGATCAATCAGATTTATTGGCTGGATTTGAGTGGGCCAAGCAAGTTGTATCTGAGGTGAGAACAATAAGAAAAGAAAAGCAAATTGCCCAAAAAGAAGTGCTAGACATGTTTGTAATGTACCCATCTAATCCATTGTTATATTGGACTGCTGGAATTGAAAAATTGGCTAATTTAACACCACTTCAACTTACCCAATCTCCAATTGAAGGGGCCCTTAGTTTTAGGGTAGATGCATATGAATACTTTATCCCTATTGCTGGGGCTATTGATGTGGACGCAGAAATAGCTAAAGTAACTGAAGAATTGGCCTATACCAAAGGTTTTTTAACTTCTGTAGAGAAGAAACTGTCAAATGACAGATTTGTTTCGAACGCCCCAGAAGCCGTTATTGCTTTAGAAAAGAAAAAGCAATCGGACGCCATAGCTAAAATTGAAACACTTGAACAAAGTTTAGTATATTTGAGAGGCTAGTATATTTTAAAGTACAAGCCTATTCATGCTATGGAAGCTTATGCGAACGCTCTATTAATTGCGATACCTTTATTCTTAGTACTCATTTTAATTGAAATTGGGTATGGGTATTGGCGAAAGAAAATCACTTATGGTGTGTTAGATACTGTATCTAGTATTAGTTCAGGTATTACAAATATTTTAAAGGACACCTTAGGTTTGGGTATTGTATTGGTTACTTATCCAAGTATATTGACTTTTTTTAATGTAGCTCCTTTGGAGATGCATTGGTGGGTTTGGGTAATTGGTTTTATCTGCATAGATTTTGCAGGTTATTGGAACCATAGACTCAGTCATAAAATCAATATTTTCTGGAACCAGCATATGATTCACCATAGTAGTGAGTCTTTTAATTTAGCCTGCGCGTTGAGGCAATCTGTTTCTAATCTAATTGCTTATTTTCCCCTATTGCTTCTCCCAGCAGCATTGTTAGGCGTCCCCTATAAAGTGATTGCCATATTGGCTCCGGTTCACCTATTTGCTCAGTTTTGGTATCATACCCAGCATATAGGTAAATTGGGATTTTTAGAGTATATTATAGTTACTCCTTCACAACATAGGGTACACCATGCCATAAATGAGCGCTATATAGATAAAAATTTAGGTCAAGTTTTTAGTATTTGGGATCGTATGTTTGGCACTTTTCAAGAAGAGCTAGCCAGTGACCCTCCACAATACGGTGTTTTAAAACAGGTCAATACATGGAACCCATTGACCATTAATTTCATGCATTTTTGGCAAATAGCTAAAGACGCTTGGCGCACAAGATTATGGATAGATAAGCTGCGAATCTGGTTTATGCCTACTGGTTGGCGTCCCGCCGATGTCGCAAACAATTACCCTGTAGAAATAATAGAGGATGTATTTAATTTTAAACGCTACCCAGAGTCAGGAAGTTCCTTATTTAAGGCCTATGCTGTTTTTCAATTGCTAGGTGTTTCTATGATCCTTCTCCTAGGACTTTCAGAGGTAGGCAGTCTTGAAGCAACTGAGTTTATCTTTTTGGCTTCGTATATAGCACTTAGTGTATTTAGCTATTCTATGTTTATGGACCGCTGGAAAAGTGCGTATTTTACAGAGTTATTTAGAATTTCATTGGGCTTACTAGCTAGTGTTTTCTTTATAGATTCTGTTGGAGCTCCTGAGCATTTTTATTCCTGGAGAATAGTTTTATACGCTTACTTTATGTTGAGTTTGATTGGACTTTTATTTAACTTTTTCCAGTCGAGATTAACCCATGGCACAAAAGTAATTTCAAGTTAGTATCTAGCTTTATATTAGAGTACCTGTAGTCTTAACTAGAACGCCTCTTTCTCTACAATAGTAATATATTCTAGCATAGCAGTTTCAATACTCATGTGTTTGGCCTGGAATAATGCATTTGCTTTAAACGCGTTGATTAAAGGCTTGTCCCCACTTGGATTTTCTTGATTTTTAGTGGCTATTTTATAAAGTGCATATAATTTAAGCATGGTGTCAGGAGGCAGGGATTTGTTGCTGCTATTTACTCTAGCAACCGCTTTGTTGAAATCCGCTTCTAAAGTACTACTCATCTTCATCCCTTAAAGTAGCTATAACAGTTTTAGCCCCTACTACTTTTTGATTAAGCCCTACAGTGACAATACAATCTAGGGGGAGGAAGAGGTCTACTCTTGAACCAAATTTTATAAAACCTGCATCTGCTCCTTGAATGGCTTTATCTCCTTTTTTGGCGTAATTAACAATTCTTCTGGCTAAAGCACCAGCGATTTGTCTGTATAATATATCGCCAAATTTGGGTGTTTTAATCACTATGGTAGTTCTTTCATTTTCCTCACTAGCTTTAGGGTGCCATGCCACTAAGTATTTACCAGGGTGGTATTTTGAGTATTGTATTACACCACTAGCAGGATATCTTGTTACATGCACGTTTAAGGGAGACATGAAGATGGAAACTTGCTTTCTTTTCCCTTTAAAGTATTCCTTTTCTTCTACCTCTTCTATGACAACAACTTTGCCATCTACAGGAGCGATAATTTCATTGAGATTAAACTGAACAGCCCTTTTTGGGTTTCTGAAAAATTGTAAAATCAACACCAGGATAGTCAATGCAACACCTTGTACACCATATTTGATTAGGTGATTTGTAATATAGACATCGGCCGTGAGGGCCATAGCTCCAACAATAATAAAAGTGATCGCAATAATCTTAAAACCTTCTCTGTGAAACATAACTAATTAAAGATAATGATGAGCAAATATGCAAATGGTGCGGCAAATATAAGACTATCTAGTCTATCTAACATCCCTCCGTGGCCAGGTAAAATTGCGCCGCTGTCTTTTACGCCAGCAACACGTTTGAATTTAGATTCAAGGAGGTCTCCTAAATTTCCTGTAATCACAACTACCGTGGCAAGAATTAGCCATTGGCTTAAAGAAAGTAGCGGGTCTATTTGAGCGATTAAAACTGCGGCTAAAAGTCCAAATAAGAGCCCACCGACGGCACCTTCAACAGTTTTTTTTGGAGATACAGAGGGGTATAATTTATTTTTCCCAAACTGTTTACCCACCAAATAAGCAAAGGAATCATTCATCCATATGATCAGAAAAATACCCGTTATGAGCATTTTGGCAAATTCAGGGGTAGTGTAGGGAATAAGGGTGAGAAAAATGCATCCGCCTCCTATGTAAAATACTCCAGAGATAAAGGTCATGCTTTTCGTGAGCTGTTGTTTCTTTTTAGTTAACAGATATTTCAATAAGAATGTATTTATACCTAAGGTAGTAGCGAGTAAAAGTCCTATAGTAAAACTGTTTTGGATGAGGTAAATAAACAACCACCAAAGGGCTAAATAAGCCATGAATAAATAGTAACCGCGTAATTTTGTGATTCTTTTGTATTCATAAATACAGGCTAATCCAAAGGCCATAAATAGAAAATCAAAGGCATCCGAGTTTAAAAAAACTGCTGCTAGTAAAATAAATACATAGACCGCCCCTGTGAGGAGCCTTCTTATTAATTCTCTCATTTAAAGGTCTTCTAGAAGAATCAGATACACATCTTTATTGCTACTTCCGTAGCTCATAAAATCTTTTTGACCTTCAGTTTCTTTCTTGAAGTTCTTAATGGCGGTTATATTACCTGGTATCTGTTTAGGATAGTTTTTTTTAATTTGTTTTAAACCATCTTGAATGGTTTCTAACATTTGGCTGGTTTTGGCAAATACTATGATGATTTCTGGTAAGTCCGGCAGCTTATTTTCTCCAAACTGACTGTCACTCACTAAAATTGAGCCGTTCAAAGCAATCAGGTGTTCACAGGAGGTGAAAAATACACCAGCTCCCTGTGTTTTATGAGTAGTTTCATATCCTGCGTTGGAGCAAAATAGCGCCATGTTCTTGTCTAAAGTGAGCAGGGGTTTTTCTTTCCAATCGTTCTCATCAAGTATGTTATTCAAAAGTGCTAATGCTTCATCTTTGTCTTCGCAGTATAAGAATTTACCTCCATTTTTTTTGAAATTAATGGTGAATAATTCGTCTATAGGCGTTTTTTCTTCTGGCATGTACTTGGACCTCTCAACCTGGCTTGAAGCGGGGTTGTTTTTAGAGGATCCAAATATTTTGCTAAAAAAATTCAATATTACGCTTTACCTTCTTCTTTTGTTATATTTGAGTCATTCGCATCTTCTAGGGTACTTTCTGTTACGATGGAAGAATCATTTTCTTCTTTATTTTCTAGACTGTCTGAAATACCTGCATTGGCTTCATCATCTGGGTTAGCAGTAGCTTCTTTTTGAAGGGCTTTTGGTGCTGGAATAAAAGGTCTTTCACCAAAGATTTTTTCCAAATCGTCCTTAAAAATCACTTCTTTTTCTAACAACCTTTTTGCTAATGTAGTAAGTTTTTCTTTGTTTTCCTCTAAAAGTTCAATAGCTCTTTGATACTGCGCCTCTATTAGGATAGAAATTTCTTTGTCTATTTTCTGAGCGGTTTCCTCACTATATGGCTTAGTGAAACCGTATTCAGACTGTCCTGAAGAATCGTAGTAAGTGATATTTCCCAATGATTCATTTAAGCCGTAAACAGTAACCATAGCCCTCGCTTGCTTGGTCACTTTTTCCAAGTCGCTCAAGGCTCCCGTAGATATTTTATTGAAAATTACCTTTTCTGCGGCACGCCCTCCTAAAGTGGCACACATTTCATCTAGCATTTGCTCTGTCCTAACAATCAACCTTTCTTCTGGTAAGTACCATGCAGCTCCTAGAGATTGCCCTCTTGGAACAATGGTTACCTTCACAAGAGGAGCGGCATGCTCTAACATCCAACTCACTGTTGCGTGTCCAGCTTCGTGATAGGCAATGGTTTCTTTTTCAGACTGGGTAACAATTTTGTTTTTCTTTTCTAATCCACCTACAATCCTATCTACTGCATCTAAAAAGTCTTGTTTGCTAACAGCCTTTTTATCTTTTCTTGCTGCAATAAGAGCAGCTTCATTACAAACGTTGGCAATATCTGCTCCAGAAAATCCTGGGGTTTGTTTGGCTAAGAAATCTACATCTAATTTTTCAGAGGTCTTTATTGGCTTTAAATGAACCTCAAATATTTCTTTACGCTCTCTTATATCTGGTAAATCTACATAGATTTGCCTATCAAAACGGCCTGCCCTCATCAATGCTTTGTCTAATACATCTGCTCTGTTTGTGGCAGCTAAGACTATAACATTTGTATTGGTGCCAAAACCGTCCATTTCTGTCAGTAATTGGTTTAGGGTGTTCTCTCTTTCATCATTAGACCCTGTCATATTATTTTTACCTCTAGCGCGACCAATGGCGTCTATCTCGTCAATAAAGATAATAGCAGGAGATTTTTCTTTTGCTTGTTTGAATAAATCCCTCACTCTAGAAGCACCAACCCCAACAAACATCTCTACAAAATCAGATCCTGAAAGAGAAAAGAAAGGGACCTTAGCTTCACCAGCTACTGCTTTTGCCAATAATGTTTTTCCTGTTCCAGGTGGTCCTACCAACAAAGCACCTTTTGGAATTTTACCTCCAAGGGAAGTATATTTTTCTGGGTGTTTTAAGAAAGAAACGATTTCTTCTACTTCTTCTTTGGCACCTTCTAAACCTGCCACATCTTTAAAAGAAGTTCTGGTGTCTGTCTTCTCATCAAATAGTTTGGCTTTGGATTTTCCAATATTGAAAATTTGGCCTCCGCCCCCGCCACCAGCGCCACCAGACATTCTCCTCATTACGTAAATCCAAATACCAATGATCAGTACAAAGGGTAAAAGTGATAAAAGTAAATCTCCAAATACATTAGATTCAGTCTCGTAGTCTACTAAGGTGTCTAATTGAAATTCTGATTTAATGGTCTTAATATCGTTTTCAAAATTTTGAAGGTCACCAAAGTCTAATATATACTCTGGACTTAAGCCGCTTAGATTGAATGATTTTTCAGCAACATCTTTATGTACTTCTTTAGCCAGTGCTTCCTTGGTTAAAAATACTTTGGCTTGCCTGGTGTTACTAATAATAATGATTTTATTAATATCCCCATTCTTCAAATAAGATTGCAGTTCAGAAGTGGTTGTCTTTCTCGTGTTAGAAAGACCACTGCTCATAAATTGAAACCCTATTAGTAAAGCTATTACAGTGGCGTATACCCACCATGCATTGAACTTTGGTTTCTTAGGACTTATTTTAGATTCTTTTGCCATTTTATTTTTTAGTTTGATGGACTCGTTATTGCAGTGACCTTGGCGTCTCCCCAAAGGCTTTCTATGTCGTAATATTCTCTGATGTGTTTCTGAAAAACGTGAACTACAACATTCACATAATCCAGTAAAACCCACTCTCCATTTTCAGACCCTTCTACATGCCAAGGTTTGTCTTGAATGGTTTTGCTGACTATTTTTTGTATAGATCCAACAACGGCATTAACATGTGTATTTGAAGTTCCATTACAAATAATGAAATAATCACAGGCTGTGTTTTCTATTTCCCGAAGATCTAATAATTGAATATCTAAACCTTTTACTTCTTCTATTCCATTGAGAATTAATGAGATAAGATTATCTACGTCTCCTTTTTTATCTAACATTTAAAAAATTTAAATTTTTACAAAGTTATTATATTTTTACGTTCTTAGCTATTGTTTTTAACATAAGATTAAACAGCTTTTTAGCCCTGTTTTAAAAGATTAAATCTTTATTTATGCCCCTTATTTATTTGGATAAAATTTCTTCTACAAATGATTACCTCAAAGACCTTTTGGGTAAAGAAATGTTACAAGACAATACTTTTGTTGTAGCTACAGAGCAAACAGCAGGAAGAGGACAAATGGGAAACAGTTGGATGGGTTCAAAGGGCAGTAGTATTAGCTTGAGTATTTATAAAAAGCAACTGAAGATACCTTTAAAGGATCAATTTATAATAGCCATGTCAATTTCTTTAGCAGTGCGTCAAGTCTTCGCGCTGTTTTCAGAGCACGTAATGGTTAAATGGCCTAATGATATTTTAATCCAGGGTAAAAAAGCAGGTGGAATTCTTATTGAGAATACCATTCAAGGAAATGAAATCACTTCAAGTGTCATTGGGATAGGATTGAATGTTTTTAAGTTTTCAATGCCTGAAATAACAAAGGCTACCGCACTAAGTGAACATTCCAAGCTAGCTATTAAACTAGACTACTTACTTGAGATCTTAATGATTCAATTAGATAAATCGCTCACCGAGATGGAGCAAATATCTTATCCCTCATTAAAGTTCAGCTATGAAAGCCAATTGTTTGGCCTTGGAGTGGTTAATACTTTTAAACGTTCTAATCAAAAAAGCTTCCAAGGGATTATTAGAGGGGTTTCCTCTAATGGAGCATTGATCATTGAAAACCAAGAAGGTTTAAAAGAGTTCTTTCAGTTTAAGGAGGTGTCCTTGAAACTTTAACAGCGCTGAGTGTGCTTACTTAAAATTGAACTTTAGTTAAGTTTTCAGATAATGCGTTTATGAAATTTGTAATAGGTGTCTTAATCATCATTTCCATCATGGCATTGAAGGTGCCTTCAAAAACCAATTGCACTTCTGTGCTGTCTTCACCTTTATTAACGATATTTCCTTTAAGCGTGAAAGGTAACTTATCACTTGCAGCACCCAATAATATATATGAGTTGGCCTCTGATCCATTTTTTTGCAAAACTATTTCCGGCATTCCTTTTAAAGCGAAGAGAAAACGATCCTCACTAAGTACTTCAAATTTACTGGTGTTTTCTGGCATGAGGTGTTCGAAATTCTTAATTTCATTTAAGAAGTTAAATACCGATTCGTCAGAAGTGTTTAAAAGTACTGGGCTCGTTTCTATTAGCATATTATAAAAATCTTTTGGTTTGATCGAAACTTCCGTTTGTTCCGATAAGTAAGTGTTTGTAAGACCAACTGCTTATGAATTATTGTTGGTTCCACTGAGAGGGATTTTTCCTCCATTCTTTCAAAGTGTCTAGGTGGTCAGTGCTTACAGTACCCTCGTTAGATGCTTGTGTAATTAAATGGCTGTAGTCGCTCAAGGTATGAAGAGTGGTATTTTGCTTTAGGAAATTTTCTTCAGCAGTTTCAAAACCATAAGTGAAAATAGCTAACATTCCCATAACTTTTGCACCTACTTCTTCTAATGCATCAACAGCTTTCAGACTACTTTTGCCTGTTGAGATAAGGTCTTCTATTACAACTACTTTGGCGTTCTCTTGCAACTGCCCTTCAATTTTGTTTTGTCTTCCGTGAGATTTTGCTTCAGGTCTAATATAAACAAAAGGGAGGTCTAATATTTCAGCGACCAATAAACCTATGCCTATGGCTCCTGTGGCAACCCCAGCTATAGCATCTGGATTGGGGTAAAGTATTTTTATTTGCGCTGCCATTTTTGTGGCAACAAATTTTCTGGCCTCTGGAAATGAGAGCACTATTCTGTTATCGCAATAGATAGGAGATTTCCATCCTGAGGCCCAAGAAAAAGGATTTTCTGGTCTCAATTTTATTGCATTAATTTGTAATAATAGTGCAGCTGTTTGTTTTGCGGTTTCGCTATCTAAAATCATAACACAAATGTATAAAGTTTTTGTGAATGAATCTCCTATGATTCTGACAAATAAACTGGCGGAATCTGAAGAAAGTACTTATTTTCCATTAAATGAGGAAGCGATTCAAAAGGCCATTTCAGCACTTTCTAAAAAGAAGCTGGACAAAGCATATATATACCATCCCAACCACGAAGAAATATTAAACAAGTTTTCTAAGACCATACCTAGGGTTGTAGCGGCAGGAGGTGTAGTAACTAATCCACAAGGAAAGGTACTTTTTATATATAGAAATGATAAGTGGGATTTGCCAAAAGGTAAAGTAGACAAGGGGGAGACTATTGAAGCTGCCGCATTAAGAGAAGTAGAGGAGGAAACTGGTGTAAAAGGCCTGGAGATTGAAAACTTCTTGAGAACTACCTATCACATATTCAAGAGAAACGGACAATACAAACTTAAAGAAGTGCACTGGTTTGCCATGAAAACTTCTTATAAGGGGCCTTTACTGGGGCAATTAGAAGAAGGTATTGTTAAAGTGAAGTGGAAAGGTCCAGATAAAATTAAAAAGGCCCTACAGAACTCTTTCACCAACATTAAAGTTTTATTTGAATAGATATGGGATTAAAAACTTTGTTGGTCTAATTAGGTTAATTTTCAGGCTATTCTCTTGAAATATTTAATACTGCTTTTGGAACTAGCCCTGAATAATCACCTCCGTGTCTTATAACATCTCTAACAATTGAAGAACTGATATACGATTTACCTGATGAGGTGAGTAAAAAAACGGTTTCAATTTCGGAGAGCTTTCTATTGGTATGGGCAATAGCTTTTTCAAATTCAAAATCAGCAGGATTTCTGAGTCCTCTAAGAATAAAGTTTGCTTTAATATCTTTACAGAAATCTACCGTTAAACCGCTGTACGTATGAACGCTAATTTTGGGCTCGTCTTTAAATGTTTCGCGGAGTATTTCCAATCGCTCTTCTAATGAAAACATATACTTTTTATCCGTATTTACCCCGATGGCAATAATAAGTCTGTCAAAAAGAGTAATGCCTCTTTGTATGACATCTAAATGCCCAAGGGTAAGTGGATCAAAGGATCCCGGGAAAACAGCTATTTTTTTATCCATGCAACAAAATTAAACAATTTAGTTTTAGCTTTAAATATGCTTGCTTTTCAAGCGCTAGTATGGCCAATTTCTAAATACAGCATAATAAATAATTACCATATAGATTCAAGGGCGCTTTCAAATAATTGAGGAAGCGAAATTCCAGCCTCTTTTGCTTGCTGAGGTAGTATGCTGTGTTGGGTCATTCCCGGTGTTGTATTTACTTCTAATAGATGAGGAACATTGTTGACTAAAATAAATTCAGATCTGGTGAAGCCTTTTAATTTCAATGTGTTATAAACAAATGTAGCTACAGCAATAATATTTTGTTTCACTTCAGGATTTAATTTAGCAGGGGTAATTTCTGTGGATTTTCCTTCGTATTTTGCCTGATAGTCAAAAAAGTCGTTTTCACTTATAATTTCTGTAATAGGCAATACCTTTGTTTTACCTTGGTATTGAATCACTCCCACAGACACCTCTCTTCCCACCAAGGCCTCTTCAATAATCACCTCTTTATCTTCTTTAAAAGCAATCTCAAGTGCAGCCTCCATCTGATCTATTGCAAATACCTTACTAATACCAAAACTACTTCCTGATCTATTGGCTTTTACAAAACAAGGTAAACCAACTTTTTGAATAATAGCCTCGTGATTTATGGGGTCACCATAGTTCAGATAATAAGATTTCGCCATGGCAATTCCATAGGGCTTTAGCACACTTAACAAATCTCTTTTGTTGTAGGTAAGCGCGGCTTGATAAAAATCACAAGCAGTTTGGGGAATACCCAAAAGTTCTAAGTAAGCTTGAATTTTACCATCTTCTCCAGGGCTTCCGTGAATGGCATTGAAAACACCGTCAAACAACACTTGCTTGTGAGGGAGTTCCAGACTGAAATTTCCCTTTTGAATAGGATACACTGCGCCGTGATCAGTAGTATAGGTCCACCTATTTTTTGAAATTACTATAGGGTATACTTCGTATTTTTCAGGATCTAAATGAGCTGCAACTACAGAGCCGCTTTTTAGTGAAATTTCAAATTCACTGGTGTACCCTCCCATAATCACTGCAATGGTTTTTTTCATCAGAAAACACTTTTATAAATTATCTAATACTGAGAATTACTAACACAAAGGTTTTGCTATCTTTGTGGCAATCGCTAAGCGCAATGAAAAATAGTATACTTTTTTTAAAAAGCCGGTTTTTTTTAAAACAAATCTTTGGTGCCTTCTTGGTACTATTACTTGTTGTGGTCATCAGTATGCAAATGTTGGCTTGGACTACAGAACATGGTAATTATATTGTTGTACCAGATTTAACTAAAAAAGAGATTACTGAGGTAGCTCATATTTTAGCTGCTCAATCACTTAGATTTCAAGTCATTGACTCAGCTAATTTTAGAAGCGATTTTCCTAAAAATGCAGTAATTAGTCAAAGTCCAAAGCCAGGAAGTGAGGTTAAAGCAAACAAGAAAATATACTTGCAGTTAAATCCATCGGGCTATGCCAACATAAGTTTACCAGAACTGGTTCAAGTAACGCAAAGAAATGCCACCTCTAAGTTACAAGCGGTTGGATTAAAAATAGAAAAAGTCACTTATATAGACGCCTTAGGAAAGAATATGGTCTATGGAGTTAAGTATCAGAGCAAATTCATTAAACCAGGTTTTAAATTACCTAAGATGTCAGAAATAGAACTTATTTGTGGAAATGGTAACAGACCAGAAAACGGTACGCCAAATTTAAACCAGACCATACCAGAATAAAACTTTGAGCCTAGTTTAAAATGGCCGAAATCAATTGAATAGAAATTAATCCAATTTAAATTGTGTATTTAAATTAGAGAAGATCTCTAGTTTTTATTATCCCATCAATCATGTCTCAAACAGATCAAAACACGCCAATAGATGCTTACAAAGATCAGGAATCTGAAGATTTATTTGAGCATTTCTCTTTTACAGCTTCCAAAGGACAAGAGCCGCTAAGGATTGATAAATATCTCATGAATTTCATTGAGAATGCCACGCGGAATAAAATTCAGCAAGCAGCAAAAGAAGGCCATATTTGGGTCAATGATCAGGTGGTGAAGCAGAATTACAAGGTAAAATCTGGAGACCAAATTAAGGTCATGTTTACCCATCCTCCTTATGAATTCCTCCTGGCTCCAGAAGACATTCCTCTAGATGTAGTCTATGAAGACTCGGACCTTATGGTGGTTAATAAACCACCGGGTATGGTAGTGCACCCAGGTCATGGAAATTACTCAGGTACCTTAATTAACGCCCTATTATTTCACATAAAAGATCTTCCTTTAAATTCAGATGACAGACCTGGGCTTGTACATAGGATAGATAAAGACACCTCTGGTTTACTGGTAGTGGCAAAAACCTCCAAAGCCATGACTCATTTAGCCAAGCAGTTTTTTGACAAAACCTCTGAGCGAGAATACGTGGCTATTGTGTGGGGCAATGTAGAGGAAGATCAAGGGACGGTGAGGGGTCATATAGGAAGAAACCCAAAGAACAGGCTTCAAATGGCTGTTTTTCCAGAAGGAGATCAAGGAAAAGAAGCCGTTACCCATTATAAAGTGATTGAACGATTGGGTTATGTGACCCTTGTCTCCTGTGTTTTAGAAACAGGTAGGACCCATCAGATTAGGGCTCATATGAAGCACATTGGTCATACACTTTTCAATGACGAGCGCTATGGTGGAGAGAAAATTTTAAAAGGCACCACTTTTACTAAATACAAGCAGTTTGTAGACAACGCTTTTAAGGCTCTGCCCAGACAGGCCTTGCATGCCAAAACCCTAGGTTTTGTGCATCCGAGCTCTGGTGAGCTCATGCGTTTTAACACTCCCATTCCAGAAGACATGCTAAGCTGTATTGAAAAGTGGCGCGCTTACGCACAACACCAGCAAGAATAAGACTTTATTAGTGGTTTTTAAAAATCACTAAAAACCTGTATTTTTATGCTAAAATTTATTTGCTATGAAATTCATTATATCGCCTGCTAAGTCTTTAGATTTTGAAACAGCAATTCCGACCACTCACTACAGTGAGCCCGCATTTCTAAATCAATCCAAGACTATTAACACCACATTGGCTCAAAAGAAACCCAAAGATTTGGGTGCTCTCATGAATATCTCAGATAAATTGTCTCAACTCAACTGGCAGCGCAATCAGGATTTTACATTGCCCTTTACTCCAGACAACGCGAGACCCGCAATTTATACCTTCAGTGGAGATGTATACCAGGGTATAGATGTTTTTTCAATGAGCGAAAAAGAAGTAAATGCCTTACAAGATCAATTGCTTATTCTCTCTGGTTTATATGGTGTGCTAAAACCGCTAGACCTCATTCAAGCCTATCGTTTGGAGATGGGAACCTCACTAGAAATTGGCTCCCATAAGAACCTGTATAGTTTTTGGAAGGACACCTTAACCGCTCATCTGAATGCCCAAATGGAGGCATCTGAAACACTAATGAATCTAGCGAGCAATGAATATTTTTCTGCCTTAGATGCCAAATCCTTAAACATGAAGGTGGTCTCTCCAGTGTTTAAAGATTGGAAAAATGACAAACTCAAGATCATTAGTTTTTATGCTAAGAAAGCGAGAGGACTTATGGTGCGTTACGCCATTCAAAACAATATTCAAGACCTGGATGGAATACTAGCTTTTAACCTAGAAGGCTACTCTTACAGCGCAGAAGAGACCAAAGATCCTATGGCACCTGTCTTTGTGAGATAGGCTTTTCCAAGAAAGTAATACTTCAAGACAGTTCCACTTCAACCTTTTAGATAAGGCACTCCTTCTTTAAAAGTGCGGTTAAATGTCTAGTGCCAGATTTTTATGGTACTTAATCCCTATTCAAAAGGGCTGCTCAATACCTTGTAAAAGGTTTTTATTCCGTATTCAATCTGACTAATTTTCAGGTTTTCATTAGGGCTGTGCTGATTATTGTCTGGGTTCACCATAGGTAAAATATAGGCAGGAATTTTTAAGGCATTCACAAAAGGCGCAATAGGAACGGTACCCCCCATAGTTCTAATTTGCACCACCTCAGTATTGAAATTATCTTCCAATAAAGATTTTAAATGCCCCCCAAAAGGCAGGCTCAGATCTGTTCTAAAAGCAGGTGTAACAGATCCTTTCTCGAGTCTAATCACTTTGGGATAGGCCATTAGATCTGCCTTGGTAGGAACTTCATTAAAAATAGTATGGCCTTGTTTTTTCAAATGTGCTTCTACTAGATTTTGTAATCGCGCTCCGTCAGTTTCAGGCACCAACCTCAAATCAATTTCAGCAGTAGCCATATCTGGGACAATGGTTCTGGCTTGGTCGCCTACCCATCCGCTCGCCATTCCCCTCACATTAAGAGAAGGAAATTGAAGTGCCTCCTGATAAAAAGCACCCACCGCATCTGGCTTGTAAATGCCCAATAGCTCGTTAATATATTCTGCAGCGTCCGGCACTGCCTTTAAAACAGCTTTGTCAGATTCGTTCAACTCAATACCATCATAGTAACCCGCCACCAATACCTTTCCATCCGGAGATTTTAAACTGGATAGGAGGTGGGCCATTTCAAAGGCTGGATTGGGTGCATAATTTCCATAATGACCAGAATGTTGAGGTTTTATGGGACCGTAAGTCCATATCCTTAAGGTAGTAATGCCTCTACATCCATATACAATGGTAGGTTGTCCGGAGGCGTGAACAGGGCCGTCATTAATGATTAAATAATCTGCCTCTAATAAATCTTTATAGGTATTTACTGCCTTAGCTAGTGGTTTACTGCTTTTTTCTTCTTCTCCGTCTAAGATCACCTTGATGTTAAAAGCCAGGCTGACATTATTTTTTTTCAGTAGATCTAGACTGTTTAGAAGCATGACAATAGGTCCCTTGTCGTCCGAGGTAGACCTGCCATAAAGTCTCCAGTCCATAGGAATATCTTCATTCAATTCTTCAAAAGAAGTGGTTTCCCACTGATCACCGACTGGTTTTTTAAGCACCACCTCATAAGGATTATCCTGATCCCATAATTCTGGAGCCACCGGTTGGCCGTCTAAATGCATATAAAAAAGTAGGGTTTTTTTATCAGGATCCATAGGCAATGCCGCAAAGAAAAGGGGCAACCCATCTGTGGGAAGTACGGTTGTATTAAAACCACGATCAGAAAATTTTTCCGTAAGCCAAGTGATGTTCCTGTTTATATCTGCTGGCATATTTGCATCATTGGGAATGGCCACAAAATCTCTAAGTTCATCTATAGAGTGCCTTACCTGACTTTTAATCTCAGATGTAGTCTGAGCAATACTAAAAGCGCTTAAAAGCAGGAATAGAAATTGGATGAGGTTTTTCATATGGTTGGTATTTGTTTGTTATTTCTCCAATAAAGATAGCCCTTTAAAAATAAGTGCGAGGACTAATAATATAAAAGGGGCGCCATGGAAAAAGGTGTCCCACCAATCAATGAGTTGCATACCTTTGGCGCCACCTTGGATCCATTTAATTTTACCCCAGATATGAGGTTCAGGGTTAAAAGGAGCCAAGCCTAGGGTCACACTTAATAGGGCTATAAGTCCTAGGTTTTTGATTAGAAATTTTTTAAAGTAGATCATCTGATTTGTTTTGAGAGGTCAAAATTGATACTCGAGTGATTTGTTTTGAGCAGTTAACACTTAACTGTGGATGAGAAAAGCAATGTGATCAATAACTGCTGTTTTTTGAAGCTGAGCTAGTCTGGTCGTAGACTTTTTATGAACGGGCTTATTCCCGCAAGTCCTTTTTCAGTAATAGTCTTAATAAAAGCAGAGCCTATAATGGCTCCAGAGGTATGTTTTGTAGCTTGTGAGAACGTATTTGCGTCATGAATTCCGAAACCAACCACTAAGGGGTTTTTGAGATTCATTTGGGCAATTCTTTCAAAATATGCTTCTTGTTCTTCTCCAAAACCACTTTTGCTTCCCGTCACACTTGCCGTACTCACTAGATAAATAAAACTGTCTGACGCCTGGTCAATCGCTTTAATTCGTGTATCTGAAGTTTGAGGGGTGATTAAAAAAATATTTTTTATGCCGTGTTTTTCATAAAGCTTTTTATAGTGCTGCTCATATTCTGCTAAGGGCAGGTCTGGCATAATAATCCCGTCGATTCCTATTTGGGCACACTGATTCAAAAAGGCGTCTACGCCGTATTGTAGCATGGGGTTAAAATAGCCCATTACAATTAGAGGAATGTGAATACTTTTTCGAATATCTTTTAGTTGATCAAAGAGCAGCTGAGTGTTCATGCCATTTTTTAGGGCAGTAGTTGAGCTGTCTTGAATGGTGGGGCCGTCTGCCAAAGGGTCGCTAAATGGAAGTCCTATTTCTACTAAATCTACGCCCGCTTCTTGCAGTTGACTCAAGACCTTCACCGTGTCTTCTTTTTCAGGATAGCCTGCCGTAAAATAGATGGACAAGACTTTTTTAGGGTCTGCCATTCTTTGATTTATTCTGTTACTCATAATTTAAAATAATCTATATAGGTATTCAAATCTTTATCTCCACGGCCAGATAAGTTAACCACCACCACTTCTTCTTTACCAAAGGGTCTGTTTTCAAAAATGGCAAAGGCATGAGAGGTCTCAATGGCAGGGATAATACCCTCCATTTTAGAGACCAGTAATCCGGCAGCCATAGCATCTTGATCCGTTACTGAAATAAATTCGGCACGTTTAGATTCAAACAAATGCGCATGCATTGGGCCTACTCCAGGGTAATCCAAGCCTGCAGAGATAGAATAAGGCTCCGTAATTTGCCCGTCTTGGGTTTGCATCAATAGGGTTTTACTTCCGTGAATAATGCCTTCTTTTCCCAGTGCAGAGGTAGCAGCACTTTCTCCGGTGTGAATTCCTTTGCCTGCGGCCTCTACCGCTATAATATTGACTTCAGGGGTGTCTAAAAAATGGTAATAAGCTCCTGCAGCATTACTTCCTCCGCCCACACAGGCCACTACATGGTCTGGATTTTCTCGTCCTTCTTTTTCCAATAACTGGCTTTTGATCTCTTGAGAAATCACCGATTGGAAACGAGCTACCATATCTGGATAAGGGTGTGGCCCTACAACAGACCCAATAATATAATGGGTGTTCACTGGGTTGTTTATCCAATCTCTTATGGCCTCATTGGTCGCATCTTTAAGTGTCTTACTGCCAGATTCAGCGGCCCGAACAGTAGCTCCTAGCATTTTCATTCTAGCGACGTTTGGTGCCTGTCTTTTAATGTCTACAGCCCCCATATAGACCACACATTCCATGCCCATTAGCGCACAAACAGTAGCGGTGGCTACACCGTGTTGCCCAGCTCCGGTCTCTGCAATGATTCTTGTTTTACCCAGTCTTTTAGCCATTAGGATTTGGCCAATGGTATTGTTTACCTTATGCGCTCCAGTATGGCATAAATCTTCTCTTTTAAGATAGATCTTAGTGTTGTAAAGCGCTGAGAGTCTCTTGGCAAAATAGAGTGGAGTAGGTCTCCCTACATAATCCTTAAGAAGGGCGTCAAATTCTTTTTTGAAACTTTCAGAGCCCATAATGTCTAGATATTGGGTCCTGAGTTCTTCAGTATTGGGAAATAGCATTTCAGGAATATAGGCGCCTCCAAAGGAACCGTAATAACCATTTTCATCTACGTGGTAAGTCTTTTTCATAGCGTTTTATTCTGTAGAGAATCTATTTTTTAAGGCGTTTATAAATAAGTTTAAATCCTGGGTGTTTTTAGTATAGTCTTCTGTTTCAAAAGTACTATTTACATCTATAACAGCACACATTTTTGAGGCTTTGCTTTCTAAAAATTTAGCTAAATCAGTTGCTTGTGCTAAACCAATGCCACCACTCAAAAAGTATGGCGTATTGCTTGGATATGCGGCCAAGAGTTCCCAAGAAAAGGTATAACCATTGCCTCCGGGGAGTTTTCCTTTGGTGTCAAAAAGGAAAAAATCACAATAGGCTTCGTAAGGTTCCAATAAGGAAAAGTCAAATTCGTCTTTCACTGAAAAGGCTTTAATAAGTATCAGAGGTGTCTTGTTAGCGTCGGGTTGTTTTTCCCAAGCCTCAAGTACTGTTTTGCAATCTTCTGGGGTTTCACCTCCGTGCAATTGCACCCCTTGTAAATCATTTTCTTGGACTGTTTTTACAATGAAATCAGGGCTTGCCTTTACAAAAACGCCTATTTTTTGAATACTGGGATCTATTTTAGGAATAGCATTTTTAATATACCGTTTGGAGGGTTTCCAAAAAATAAAACCCATATAATGAGGTGTTAGTGCCGCCACAGCACTAATATTTTCCGGGACCCTCATGCCGCAAACTTTCAATTTAGGCGTTTCAAAGGGCATATGTGTATAAGAACCTCCCATATTAGCTTTCTATTTGTTTTATAAATGCTAAGGCTGCAGCTCCGGGGTCATTTGTCTTCATAAAGTTTTCACCGACTAGAAAGCCGCTATACCCATACGTTTTTAAGTCTTTAATGGCAGAGACTTCACTAATGCCACTTTCAGAAATCTTAACAAAATCTGAGGGGATAGAAGTAGCGAGTGTTTTTGAGGTGTCCAAACTCACCTCAAAAGTCTTTAGGTTTCTGTTGTTCACTCCTATGAGGTCTAAGGATGGCATAATTGATTTTTCCAATTCTTCTAAGTTGTGAACTTCTAAAAGCACCTCTAAACCCAGCGACTGTGCGAGCTTAGATAAGCTCTGAATTTCTGCTCTTGTGAGTACTGCAGCTATGAGTAAAATGGCATCGGCCCCATGGGCCTTAGCTTCTATAATTTGGTAGGGATCTACAATGAATTCCTTTCTCAAAAGGGGCGTCTCTACAGCGGCCCTGGCAATCAAAAGATCTTCAAGCGCCCCTCCAAAATAGGGGCCATCTGTAAGTACAGAAATACCACAAACGCCTGCCTTTTCATAGCCTTTTACCACTGCGGGGACTTTGAGCGTATTATTAATAACATCTTTTGAAGGAGAGCGTCTTTTGTGCTCGGCGATAATACCACTATTGCTTTGTTTTATCTGGGCAACCATAGAGTTTACATGACGTTCAAACAAGGGGTGCTGTTCCAGGTATTTGGTGGGAACTAGGCCTTTTTTAAGGGCTACTTCTATCTTTTTGTCGGCTATTATTTTGTCTAAAATGTTCATTTATAAAGCTTGTAATTGCTGTAATTTTTTGAGTGCTGCACCAGATAATAGGGTTTCTTTGGCCTGTTCAAAAGCGGTTTGAATGCCGTTGTTTTGAACTGTATTGATAGCTAGGGCTGCATTGGCACAAACCACATTGTTTTGCGCCTCACTGCCTTTTCCACTGAGAATATCTACAAAAATGGCTGCGGCAGAAGCCACTGATTCCCCTCCGGCAATGTCTTTTGCATGTAAGGTTTTTACATTGAAATGAGCAGGATCTAAGACCATTTCATTTGCCCTGGTAATGACTTTTGTTGCCCCTGTCAGAGACACTTCATCGTATCCATCTAAGGCATGTACAATACTGTATTGCTTGTTTGTTTTTTGATACAGGTATCCGTAAATTCTAGCTAGTTCTAAATTAAATACTCCTACCATTTGATGGGTAGGAAAAGCAGGGTTTACCATAGGACCTAACATATTAAAGAATGTTTTGACCCCTAAAGCCTTTCTAATGGGCGCTACCTGCTTCATGGCCGGGTGGAACAAGGGGGCGTGTAACACACAGATCCCTACTTGGTCTAGGGCTTTTTCTAAATAATCTTTGTTATTGGTGAATTTAATACCCAATGCTTCCATAACATTACTACTCCCACATGAAGAAGATACGCCATAATTCCCGTGTTTAGTTACTTTAATCCCACTAGCAGCCGTCACAAAAGAGGCTAGGGTAGAGATATTAAACGTATCTTTTCCATCTCCTCCAGTGCCACATAAATCTATAGGCTCATAAGCGGAAAGATCTACTGCCAGGCATAATTCTAAAAGTGCGTCTCTAAACCCCTCTAATTCTTCTAGTTGAATACTACGCATCATATACACGGTAAGAAAAGAGGCAATTTCAGATTCGTTGTAAGCTTTGTTGGCAATCCCTATGAGTATGTCTTTAGATTCTTGTCTGCTCAGCACTTCGTGCTGGATGAGTCTGTTGAGTATTTCTTTCATATTCAATTTTTAGTAGCTTTTTGTTGAATTAGGGACTAGTACATTTTTTCTTCTGGCTTAAATTCCCAGGAGACTCCCAACCAGTTGGCCAGCATTTTCTTTCCACTAGGGGTTAGAATGGATTCTGGGTGAAACTGTACAGCATGTACTGGGTAGTCTTTGTGTTCAATTGCCATGATTTGTCCCTTATGGTCCCTGGCAGTAACTTTCAAAGATTCTGGTAGATCTTCAGATACCACCCAAGAATGATACCTCCCTACGACCACCTCAGTAGGTAAGTCCTTAAATAATGCCGCTTGGGGATCTATAATTTCTATTGGTGTTGCGATCCCGTGGTATACTTCGCTTAAATTTTCTAAGCGTCCTCCAAATACCTCTGCAATGGCTTGTTGTCCTAGACAGACCCCTAGAATTTTTTTAGTTGTAGCGTAGGTGACAATAATTTCTTTGAGTAGTCCTGCCTCGTCTGGAATACCAGGTCCAGGGGACAATACAATATGGGAAAAAGCAGCCGCTTCTTCTATGTTTAATTTGTCGTTTCTACGAACCGTTACCTGAGCGCCTAATTCCTCTAAGTAATGCACTAGGTTATAAGTAAATGAGTCGTAATTGTCTATGAGTAATATGTGTGTCATGTTTTTTTTATAGGGTCTATATCAGATACCTTTATTTATTTAATATCTTCTGCCAATGACAATGCTTTGGTGAGTGCTCCTAGCTTATTGTAGGTTTCTTGCAATTCAGAAGCTGCATCTGAAGCAGCAACAATTCCTGCACCCGCTTGGTATTGTAATTGATGGTTCTTGCTTAAAAAGGTTCTGATCATGATGGCGTGGTTAAAGTTACCTTCAAAATCCATAAAGCCAATGGCGCCTCCGTAGTAGCCCCTTGGGGTAGGTTCATATTTTTCAATAAGCTCCATGGCTTTGTGCTTAGGCGCACCGCTGAGGGTCCCAGCAGGAAATGTGTCTGCCACTATATTCATAGTAGGTGTGTCTGCTTTTTTTATACCAGTGACTTTAGATACCAAGTGAATGACATGTGAAAAAAACTGTACCTCTCGATAGTTTTCTACCCTGACCATTTTTCCATGCCTGCTGAGGTCGTTTCTCGCTAGGTCTACTAGCATGACATGCTCTGCATTTTCTTTGTGGTCTTCTGTGAGTTCCTTGGCGAGCAGGGCGTCTTTTTCATCGTTTCCAGTTCTTTTAAAGGTACCTGCAATGGGATGGATTTCTGCTTTCTGATCTTTGACTACTAGCTGTGCTTCTGGAGAACTCCCAAAAATTTTGAAATTCCCATAGTCAAAGTAAAATAGGTATGGAGAGGGATTTACAGCTCTTAGCGCTCGGTAAACATTAAACTCATCTCCACTAAATTTTTGGGTGAATCTTCTGGAAAGTACCAACTGGAAAACGTCTCCTCTTTGGCAATGTTTCTTGGCCGTTTCTACCAGTGTTTTGAAATCTTCGTCCTCTATATTAATAGTTGGTTCGCCTTCGGTTTTAAAAGGGTAGGTGGCAAAGTTTTTAACAGCAATTAATTGTTCTATAGTCGCTACATTACTGGGCTGGTCATAGCAGTGCGCAAAAATATAGGCTTCGTTGTTAAAATGGTTAATGGCAATAACGTTCTGGTATACCGCATAATATAATTCAGGAAGGTCTTGTCCCCCTTCTTTTTTAGCGATCTGAATATCTTCATAATATTGTACGGCGTCATAGGTCATAAAACCAAACAATCCTTGTGTAATGAATTTAAAATCTTGTTTTTCACTAGTGAACTCCTTTGAAAAAGCCGTGAGTGTAGCAGGAATATCAGTTTCTGATGTAATAGGGGTTATTTGTGTGCTGCCATCTGGATATGCTTTTGTAATCTGACGGTCTTTTACCTCAATGTGTGCAATGGGGTTAAAACAGATATATGAAAAACTATTGTCGTTTGCGTGGTAATCACTACTCTCCAATAAAATACTGGCTGGGTAACGGTCTCTTACTTTTAAATAGACGCTCACAGGTGTAATGGTGTCTGCAAGAATTTTTTTGTAATGGGTTTTTAAAGCGTAACTCATAATGTGTTTCTTTCTGTCTTTCCTATTGGTATTTCAAAAATAATATCAGATCAAGTGATATTGAAAATAAAAAGGCTTGTCTGTGAAGACAAGCCTTTAAAATATATCAAAGTAATGCTTAGCTCACAGCGTACGTTGTAAGTTGTTCCACCACCAATTGTTTGTATTATTTTGAATCATGTACCAAATATAGTAAACCTTACAGAATATAAAAGCTTTGAGCAAAAAAAATCACAAAGCCCCTTAAGGCTTTGTGATTTTAAACAATTTCATAGCGTGATTTGTTTTAATTCTAAAAGGATACTTAGAATTGTAGGTCTACCACCAAGTCAAATTCATCATAGATGGTTTTGTCGCCTAAATTGTCAAAGAATGATCCAGATCCGTAACGAACGTCAAATTGAGAGCGGTCTACTTTTAAATTTGCCGTTGCTTTACTTCCATATACGGAGATAGTGAAGTTTACTTCTTTGGTAATATTTTTGATCGTTAGGTTTGCAGTTGCATTGTACGCATTCTTGCCGGAAGCTTTTACAGATGTAATTTCTAAAGAAGCTGTTTTGTGAGTGGCAGTTCCAAAGAAATCATCAGAATGTAAATGTCCATCTAATTTTTGCTTGTACTCTCCTTCTAAGTCAGTGGTATTAATAGTAGTCATGTCTACGACAAAGGCACCTCCTGTTAAAATAGTTCCATTAAAATCTAAGTTCCCAGAAGCCAAATTAATAGTACCTTCATGAGATCCAGTAACTTTGTAGGCTTTCCAAGTAATGGTACTCGCTTCAGTGTTAATCACTTTTTTTTCAATAGCTTTTGTTGTTTTTTCAGTAGTTTTTTCTTTGGTATTTGAGGGAGTTGCGATTGCAATAGAAGTGGCTACTAATACTGCGCTAAGGGTCATAAATAATTTTTTCATAATGTTTAAATTGTTGTTAATTAATAGTTATAGTTTATCTAGTAACTCGTTGAGTTGAGTGAGTTCATTTTCAGTAAACCCATTTAAAAGTTTATGTTCAGTTTGTGTCATTACAGCATCCATTTCATGGAGGGCTTTAAGTCCTTTTTCAGTGATGAAAATCTCCACTTTTCTTCTGTTTTTTTCACAAATTTGGCGGGCTACAAAATCTTTTATAATTAGTTTGTCTACCAATCTGGTGGTATTACTCATCTTAGTGACCATCCTTTCATTAATAGTGTTCAGATTAGCAGCTGCTCCTTTTTGACCTCTTAATATTCTCAGTACATTAAATTGTTGCAGTGAAATATCGAAAGGTTTTAAGGCACTGTGAATGGTTTCATTGATCTTATTTTGAACCAAAGACAGGTGAATAATCGTTTTACTCCTTACAGGAATGGGTTTTTCTGTTTTAATATGCGCTTCAACATTCATGTATTGACAATTGTTGTACATACAAATGTATGAATATTTTTGAAAATACACGCTGTTTTTTAATTTTAAGGTTAATTATTTTTCCACTTCACAAATGAAATAGTTTTTTCTCCCAACTCAAACCCTTATTTTTGAAAGAATAAATAATTTAATAATGGCAGATTTATCACAAGAGGCATGGGCCTCACAATTGGCAGAAGACCCTAAGAGTGTAATATTAGACGTAAGAACTGCAGGGGAAGTTTCTGAGGGGATTATTCCAGGCGCCATTCATTTGGACATCTTTATGGGGCAAGGTTTTTTGGATGGTTTAGAAGCATTAGACAAGTCTAAAAATTACTATGTTTATTGCAGATCTGGGAACAGAAGTGGACAAGCCTGTGCTATAATGAATAGTGTTGGCTTTGAAACAACCCATAATTTAATAGGTGGTTTTATGGAATGGACCGGAGACACCGATGCTTTATAAACTTTTGTATTTTTTTCAAAGACACGGTTTTACAGTCTGTGAGCGTATTGCAGAACGTATGGGGATTAGGGCCAGAGTGGTAAGGACTTCATTTATTTATCTAACCTTTGTTACCTTAGGTTTTGGCTTTGCACTCTACCTGTTTTTTGCTTTTTGGATCCGTATTAAAGATTTGCTTTTTGCCAAAAGGAATTCTGTGTTTGATTTATAGTTTCGCATGTTAAAAGTATTCCGATCAAAAATATATATAGCCTTATCATTAGTACTTTTAGTAAGCGTGATAGGGGTACTAGGTTTTAGAATACTCTCGGACTATTCTTGGATAGACTCAGTGTATATGACCGTAATAACTATAACCACTGTTGGTTTTTCAGAGGTCAGTCCTTTGGACGATGCCGCTAAGATTTTCACAATTTTTTTAATTATCTCAAGCGTTTTTATTTTTGCCTTTGCATTATCGGTGGTCACTGAATATATATTAGGTAGGAATTCATTAGAAATTTTAAAGAAAAAACAGGTTAAAAATAAATTGCAAAGTATGAATAAGCATGTGATCGTTTGTGGTTATGGGAGAAATGGCGCTCAAGCAGTGGCCAGGCTAAAAGCTTACAATAAACCTTTTGTGGTCATTGAGAATGATCCTGAGATAATAGCAAAATATGAAGATGAAGTGCTTTTTATCAAGGGAGACGCCAATGAAGATGAGGTATTGGAGGCTGCAGGAATTCATAAGGCGCAATATCTTATATGTACACTTCCAAGTGATGCTGCTAATTTATTCGTGGTATTGTCCGCAAGACAGCTTAACAAAAACTTATTTATTATTTCCAGGGCCTCTGAGATTGGATCAGAAAAAAAATTGTCTCTGGCGGGTGCCAATAAAGTCATTATGCCAGACAGAATTGGAGGGGACCATATGGCGTCTCTAGTGGTTATTCCTGATCTAATCACCTTTATGGATAAACTTTCTACAGATGGGAAAAAGAATACTAACCTGGAAGAGATTGCCATTGAACGTTTTGCTGGTTCTATCGCATTAAATTCACTGAGGGATCTGGATTTAAGAAAAAGGACAGGATGTACCATAATTGGATATATAACACCAGAGGGTGACTATATTATTAATCCAGATGCAGATCTGGTGCTTTCTCCACAGGGAAAACTTATTGTATTAGGCAGGCCAGAGCAAATTGAGCAATTAAATAAAATGTGCGCCCATTAGTTGCTTTCCCTCTTCTTTATTTGATTAGGCCATTTTTTTTTATGATATTGCTACTCTTAACATTAAACTAAACAAACCACTCCTACATTATGAAGACTAAATTGACTTTTTTGGCAAGCTTTTTATTTCCTTTTGTTGCCCTAGCGCAAGAAAAAGGTTTAGATGAAAAAGTGAACGACGCTTTTATGCCATTTGCTAGTTGGTGGGAAGGCTTTGTCTTAACGTCTATTCCAGTAGGGGAGTATAATATTCCTATTGTTTTAATACTGCTAATTTGCGGAGCTACTTTTTTCACTATTTATTTTAAATTTCCAAGTATAAGTCAGTTTCCATTGGCGATTAATACGGTCAGGGGTAAGTATGATGAACTGGACCACCATGGTGTAGAAAAAACAGACTTAAATGTAGCAGACGGTGATTTGCCGGGAACCATTAAAGATGAAAGTCAAGAGGGAGAAGTGAGTCATTTCCAGGCCCTTGCAACAGCTGTGTCAGGAACAGTTGGATTGGGTAATATTGCAGGTGTGGCTGTAGCTATTGCACTTGGAGGACCAGGGGCAACTTTCTGGATGGTTGTTTGTGGTCTTATTGGAATGTCTACCAAGTTTGTAGAATGTACCCTAGGAGTAAAATATAGAGATGTAGATGAAAGTGGAACGGTTTACGGAGGCCCCATGTATTACCTCTCAAAAGGACTAGATCAAATGGGTTTTAAGGTACTTGGAAAAATTTTAGGGGTAGTATTCGCTATTCTTTGTGTAGGCGCTTCATTTGGTGGTGGAAATGCTTTTCAATCTAATCAGGCGGCGGTTCAATTAACAACTATGTTTGACCTTCAAGGTGGTGCCACTGGGGTGATTATAGGTGTTGTTTTGGCTATTTTAGTGGGTGTAGTGATTATTGGAGGTATTAAAAAAATCGCCAGTGTAACCGAAAAAATTGTACCATTTATGGCAGGGACATATGTCTTAGCCTCTTTGGTGATTATCTTTTCAAACATTCAATATGTGGGTGCTGCTTTTACCATGATATTTGAAGGTGCTTTTACTCCTGCAGCTGGAATAGGTGGAGTGGTTGGTGTTATTATTGTTGGATTTCAACGTGCTGCTTTTTCTAATGAAGCTGGAGCTGGATCTGCAGCTATTGCACACTCAGCTGTGAAGACAAAGTATGCCGCTAGTGAAGGGGTAGTAGCTTTGCTTGAGCCTTTCATTGATACGGTTGTAATTTGTACCATGACAGCTTTGGTGATTATTTTCTTTAATATGGACACCGGGGCATTTGAATATGGAAATGCAGTGGGAAGTACCGTTATGTTAAACGAAACTGGTGCCTATGTAGGTGGGGTAGACCTTACCTCAATGGCCTATGATTCTGTAATCCCTGGTTTTAGATATGTGCTGACTATTGCGATTATTCTCTTTGCTTTCTCAACCATGATTTCATGGTCTTATTATGGACTTCAGTCATGGAAGTATTTATTTGGTAGAGGAAAAACCGCAGACACGGTGTACAAAATCCTTTTCTTACTTTTTGTAGTGATAGGTGCAGCTGCAACATTAGACGCTGTAATTAAGTTTTCAGACGCTATGATTCTTGCCTTAGTATTTCCAAATATGATTGGCTTACTGTTTCTTTTTCCAAAAGTAAAAAAGGAATTAAATAAGTATATGACAGATATAAAAACAAGCAAGCAGGCTGTGTAAACCATCCTGTTATAGGTTTTTGTGTGTACAATTAAGAACCTATGAAAAAAAATAAAACCCTTTTCGTTACTAACCAATATAAACGAAAAGGGTTTTTATATTTTTTTAGTGTCACTTTTCTACTTCATTTGGGTTATTATGGCTATGATAGATACCTTAGTCCAAGCGAAGTGATGATGATTGAAAACCTTCCCGATGAATTTATTACAATAAATAATACCCTTGAGTCCGAAGTTTCCCCAAGTGCTATAAAACAACCCAAACAGCCTTCAAATGTTTTAACCTATAAAGCGATAAAGACCGTTTTAGATGTCAATCTTGCCAATGCCTCAGATTTTCAAAGAGTTTACGGGATAGGTCCAGTGTATTCCGAGCGAATTGTAAAGTTTAGAAATTCCCTAGGCGCTTTTGTTCATATGGATCAACTGTACCAAGTGTATGGATTAGACTCCGTAGTGGTAAAAGCAATTAAGGCGTCATTTTCCGTACAAGATACACCGGCAACACATAAAATTTCTGTCAATAGCGCTTCTGTATATGAATTACAAAGACTGCCTTTTTTTACTAAAAAATTGGCAGAAAAAATTGTCATAGAAAGAGCTACAAATGGTTTGTTTAATGATTTTGATGAAATATCAAACATATTAGGACTTCCAGAAGACAAAATTGAGATAATTAAATTATATTTGATCCTCTAAACAAATGCTATGATTACAGAAATACAACACACCATGGATTTTGATTATTCTGAAACCCAACAGATGGTTGCGGCAGCTGCAAAAGCCTTTGCACAGCAGCATATTGCCCCACATGTGAGGGATTGGGACGAACATCAGAAATTTCCTGTCGGGGTATTGAAGGAGGCTGGAGCTTTGGGCTTTATGGGTATATTAGTACCTGAGTCTTTAGGTGGATCTGGTTTAGGGTACCACGAGTATATTGCTATTATTGAAGAAATTTCTATAGTAGATCCATCTATTGGCCTTTCAATAGCGGCGCATAATTCATTGTGTACCAATCATATTTTAAGTTTTGGAAACGAGGACCAAAAGGCAAAATGGATTCCAAAATTAGCCACTGGAGAATGGATTGGTGCTTGGGGGCTTACCGAACACAATACGGGTTCAGATGCAGGAGGGATGAATACCACTGCGGTTAAAAAAGGAGATCAATGGGTGTTGAACGGATCTAAGAATTTCATTACCCATGGAAAAAGCGGAGATATTGCTGTTATTATAGCTCGAACTGGGGAGAAGGGAGATAGTCATGGAATGACTGCTTTTGTAATTGAAAAGGGCACCCCTGGTTTTAGCAGTGGAAAAAAAGAAGACAAATTAGGCATGCGTGCTAGTGAGACCGCAGAACTTATTTTTGACAATTGTGTGTTAGAAGCATCGGCCGTTTTAGGCCAAGTAGGAGAGGGCTTTATTCAATCTATGAAAATATTAGACGGGGGTAGAATTTCTATTGGAGCGCTATCTTTGGGTATTTCGAAAGGAGCCTATCAGGCAGCCTTGCAATATTCCAAGGAGCGTCATCAGTTTGGAAAACCGATTAGTGCTTTTCAAGGTATATCTTTTAAATTGGCAGATATGGCCACAGAGATTGAAGCATCTGAATTGCTTCTTCACAAGGCTGCATTTCTGAAAAATCAGGGCAGACCTATGACTAAGTTGAGTGCTATGTCTAAAATGTATTCTTCTGAGGTTTGTGTGAAGGTAGCCAATGAGGCTGTTCAAATATTTGGCGGTTATGGCTACACTAAAGATTATCCTGTGGAGAAGTTTTACAGAGATGCCAAGCTTTGTACTATTGGAGAGGGAACTACCGAAATACAGAAATTGGTGATTGCTAGAAATATTTTAAAATAAAACTTGCGGGCCATTTAAATAGCGCTATATTTGCACTCGTAAAATCATAAAGAAAGGAGGTTGTAGCCCATGTTAATTATACCAATAAAAGAAGGAGAAAACATCGATAGAGCGCTAAAGCGTTTTAAGAGAAAATTTGATAGAACAGGAACAATGCGTCAATTGAGATCGCGTCAGCAGTTCAATAAACCCTCTGTTGTTAAGAGAGCGCAGATTCAAAAAGCTGCTTATATTCAAGGTCTTAGAGATCAAGAAGAGCAATAGTAGCTTTTGTTTTTAAAGATATTAAAGCCCCGTTTTAACGGGGCTTTTTTTTTGGTTTTAATTAACGCTTTTTAACCGCTGTTTTTATAATTTTAGGGATGCTTATAGCTGCTTTTGTAAATTACCTGCGCCTAGAAAAGAATTATGCTCTTAATACGATTAAGGCTTATGAACGAGATTTGCAATCTTTTGAGATTTTCTGTACCGCTACTTATGGGGCTATAGCACTTAACGAGGTGTCTTATTCGCTTATTAGATCTTGGATTGTCTCTTTGGTAGACCAGAATAAGTCTAATACAACGATTAACAGAAAAGTTGCTTCCTTAAATGCGTATTATAATTTTGCCTTAAAATCGGGTCAAATAGCTAAAAATCCGTTATTGGGGCATAAATCGCTTAAGGTTCAGCGTAAAATTGCGCTGCCTTTCTCTGAGAATGAGATGGAAGAGTTGTTCTCTAAAATACCCTTTCCTGATAATTTTGAGGGTGTAAGAGACCGACTCATTATAGAACTTCTTTATGTTACTGGGATGAGAAGGGCAGAGCTCATAGGGCTTCAGGTTTTTCAGTTAGATTTAGAAGCAGCGCAAATTAAGGTGATCGGAAAAAGAAATAAAGAGCGTGTGATTCCTCTGGTCCCGTCTTTAATCCCTTTATTTAAGTCTTATTTACACCAAAGAAATGCGCTTCCAATAAAGATTGATGCTACCCATATTTTTCTACTCCCCTCTGGTAAAAAACTCTATGAAACGCTTGTTTATAGGGTTATAAATCACTATTTTGGATTAGTGTCTACTAAAGTAAAAAAGAGTCCTCATATGCTGAGGCATACTTTCGCGACCCACCTTTTGAATAGGGGAGCAGATATGCAATCTGTGAAAGATTTATTGGGACATGCAAGTTTGGCTTCTACGCAGGTGTATACGCACAATAATATGGCAGCACTAAAAAAAGCTTATGGGAATTCCCATCCGAGAAATAAGCCTAAAGTTTAATTTAATTTTTTATCTATGAAAATCAACACGCAAACCGTCAATTTTAATGCAGATGCTACTTTAATAGATTTCTTAGACAATCGAGTTCAGAAATTGGAAATGTTTTTTGATCATATCATTGACGTAGACGTCTTTTTAAAAGTGGAAAACACCAGTGCAAAAGAAAATAAAATAGCAGAATTTAAGGTGCATGTCCCAAAGGATTCTATTGTGGTTAAAAAGCAATGCAAGAGCTTTGAAGAGGCTATAGATACTGCGTGTGAGGCAGTTGAGCGTGGATTGGTTAAATGGAAAGAAAAGCGCAAGTCTTAAGCATGAAAAAAAAAATATTTTTTTTTAAAAAAAATGTTTTGAAAAGAGAAATATTTATCTACATTTGCAGTCCGTTTGAAAAAGCGGACTTTTTATTGATTTAAAAAGGCATAAAAGCCGATGTAGCTCAGCTGGCTAGAGCAGCTGATTTGTAATCAGCAGGTCGTGGGTTCGAGTCCCTCCATCGGCTCTTAAATGTCTCCTAAAAAAGACATTTTGATAAGTTCTTTTGTATGTTTACAAGCTTGGGGGAGATACTCAAGCGGCCAACGAGGGCAGACTGTAAATCTGCTGACTACGTCTTCGCAGGTTCGAATCCTGCTCTCCCCACAACTTTTGTTAAATTATTTTTTTCTTAGAGAAAAAGTTCTAATTTTGCAATCGCTTTTTAATAAGCTTTAAACATAATTAAGAATACTATTGCGGGAGTAGCTCAGTTGGTAGAGCGTCAGCCTTCCAAGCTGAATGTCGCCGGTTCGAACCCGGTCTCCCGCTCAAAATTCACTTCACGTAAGTGAATAGGAGCAGCGTTTAAGAAATTAACACGCAGGCACTTTGGTCTAGGCCATGGTGTCTTTTAGGCTTTGAGTATGATGGAACTAAAATCACTTAGGTGGTTTTAAAAGCCGGTGTAGCTCAGGGGTAGAGCGTTTCCTTGGTAAGGAAGAGGTCACGAGTTCAATTCTCGTCATTGGCTCAATAACAGCGAATAAATTGTACACTAATATAAACTAAGATTAAAATTCATTAAACATGGCAAAGGAAACTTTTGATCGTTCCAAACCGCACTTGAATATTGGTACCATTGGACACGTAGATCACGGTAAAACTACATTAACTGCTGCTATTACAACTGTATTGGCAAACGCAGGACTTTCAGAATTGAGAAGTTTCGATTCAATCGACAACGCTCCTGAAGAAAAAGAAAGAGGTATTACAATTAACACTTCACACGTAGAGTATTCTACAGCTAACCGTCACTACGCTCACGTTGACTGTCCAGGTCACGCGGATTACGTGAAGAACATGGTTACTGGTGCTGCTCAAATGGACGGTGCTATTTTGGTTGTTGCTGCTACTGATGGTCCTATGCCACAGACTAGAGAGCACATCCTTTTAGGACGTCAGGTAGGTATTCCAAGAATGGTTGTATTCATGAACAAAGTGGATATGGTAGACGACGCTGAGCTTTTAGAGTTGGTTGAAATGGAAATCAGAGAATTACTTTCTTTCTACGAATACGATGGAGATAATGGACCTGTAATTGCTGGTTCAGCATTAGGTGCATTGAACGGAGAGCAAAAATGGGTAGACACTGTGATGTCTCTTATGGAGGCTGTAGATAGCTGGATTGAATTACCAAAGAGAGATGTTGATAAAGACTTCTTAATGCCAGTTGAAGATGTATTTACGATCACTGGTCGTGGTACTGTAGCAACAGGTCGTATTGAAACAGGTGTTGCTAATACTGGAGACGCTGTTGATATTATTGGTATGGGTGCTGAGAAATTGTCTTCTACAATTACAGGAGTAGAGATGTTCCGTAAGATTTTGGATAGAGGAGAAGCTGGAGATAACGTTGGTATTCTTTTAAGAGGTATAGAGAAATCTGATATCAAAAGAGGAATGGTTATTGTTAAACCAGGATCTGTTACACCGCATGCTAAATTTAAAGCAGAGGTATATGTATTGAAAAAAGAAGAAGGTGGTCGTCACACGCCATTCCATAACAACTACCGTCCACAGTTCTACGTTCGTACAACTGACGTAACAGGTACTATTAACTTACCTGATGGAGTTGAAATGGTAATGCCAGGAGATAACTTGACAATTACTGTAGATTTACTTTCTCCAATTGCATTAAGCGTTGGTTTACGTTTCGCAATCCGTGAGGGTGGTAGAACAGTAGGTGCAGGTCAGGTAACTGAGATCCTAGACTAATCTTTATTGGATAAATTACTGTAAGGTGTCTGCCCTCAAAGGCAGATACCTTTACATGTAAAATATAAGGACATTTTTTTGTCCTTTATACGGGTGTAGCTCAGTTGGTAGAGCACTGGTCTCCAAAACCAGGTGTCGGGAGTTCGAGTCTCTCCTCCCGTGCGTAATGAAATTTAAAAGGTACCGCATGTTAACATATATTAAAGAATCCTTTGAAGAGTTAAAGAACAACGTAACACTTCCTTCTAGATCAGAATCTTCTAATCTAATGGTAGTAGTTGCTGTTTTCTCTATCCTATTTGCCTTGGCAACATGGGGTGTAGACAGTGTTTTTAATGAAGCAATACAGTTGTACTTTAATAACATCCTTAACTAATAGCATCCATGGGGGAGATTTTAGAAAAGAAATGGTATGTAGTTAGGGCTGTCAGTGGTCAAGAACATAAAATTAAAGGGTATATTGAAACTGAAGTCTCTAGGCTTGGTTTTGGTGACTATCTGGAAGATGTTTTGGTGCCTACTGAAAAAGTAATTCAAATCAGAAACGGAAAAAAACTTAATAAAGAAAAAGTTTATTTCCCTGGTTACATCATGATTAAAGCCAATTTAGGTGGAGAGATGGTGCATATTATTCGTTCTATAACTAATGTAATTGGATTTCTTGGTGAAACTAAAGGAGGAGATCCTGTTCCACTTAGGAAAACAGAGGTCAATAGAATGTTAGGAAAAGTAGATGAATTGACTGTTAATACAGACATGGCTGCTATTCCTTATACTACTGGTGAAACCATTAAAGTGATCGATGGTCCTTTTAATGGGTTTAATGGTACGGTAGAAAAAGTGAATGAAGAAAAGCGTAAGCTAGAGGTTATGGTGAAAATTTTCGGAAGAAAAACACCTTTGGAACTCAGCTATATGCAAGTAGAAAAAGTTTAATTATAACTGTTACATATATAAAGGGTGTTGCTTCCAATAGCACCTTTAATTTAATTTAAAACAATGGCAAAAGAAGTAAGTAAAGTAGTTAAACTACAAGTTAGGGGAGGTGCAGCGAATCCGTCGCCACCGGTTGGACCCGCTTTAGGTGCTGCCGGTGTTAACATCATGGAGTTCTGTAAGCAATTTAATGCACGTACGCAGGACAAACAGGGCAAAGTTTTGCCTGTTGCTATCACGGTATACAAGGACAAGTCATTTGACTTCGTTGTAAAGACACCGCCGGCGGCAGTTCAGTTGATGGAAGCAGCTAAGATTAAGAAAGGATCTGGCGAACCTAACAGAAATAAAGTAGCAAGTGTATCTTGGGATCAAGTTAAAACTATTGCAGAAGACAAAATGGTAGACTTAAATGCGTTTACAATTGGGTCTGCAATGAGCATGGTTGCTGGTACGGCTAGATCTATGGGTTTAAAAGTATCTGGTACAAAACCTTTCTAAAATCTTAATAAGCAAATCAAATGGCAAAATTAACAAAAAAGCAGAAGGAAGCGCTTTCTAAGATAGACAAGAATAAAGTTTATTCTTTATCAGAAGGTTCTGCATTAGTAAAAGAAATCACCAACACTAAATTCGATGCCTCTGTGGACATCGCAGTTAGATTAGGTGTAGATCCAAGAAAAGCAAATCAAATGGTTCGTGGGGTGGTAACACTTCCTCATGGTACTGGTAAGGACGTTAAAGTACTTGCTTTAGTGACTCCAGATAAAGAAGCAGAAGCTACAGCAGCTGGTGCTGATTATGTTGGTTTGGATGAGTATTTGGATAAGATCAAAAGCGGTTGGACAGATGTAGATGTGATCATCACAATGCCAAGTGTTATGGGTAAATTAGGTCCTTTAGGACGTGTATTAGGGCCAAGAGGTCTTATGCCAAACCCAAAGACAGGAACAGTAACTATGGATGTAGCTAAAGCGGTTACAGAAGTAAAAGCTGGTAAGATAGATTTTAAAGTAGATAAAACGGGTATTGTTCACGCAGCAATTGGAAAGGTATCTTTCTCTGCAGATAAGATTGCAGAAAATGCTAAAGAACTTATTGACACCCTTAACAAATTAAAACCTACTGCGGCTAAAGGGGTATATGTAAAGAGTATTTACATGTCCAGTACCATGAGTCCTAGTGTTCAATTAGACACTAAAGCATAAGGGTTCTTTAAAATTTATATTATGACAAGAGAAGACAAATTAACCGTTATACAGGATTTAACTTCACAACTTTCAGAGAATGCTACTATTTATTTAGCAGATATTTCTGGATTGGATGCAGAAACAACCTCTAACCTACGTAGAGCTTGTTTTAAAGCCAATATTAGATTGTCTGTTGTGAAGAACACATTGCTTGCTAAAGCAATGGAGGCTTCTGAAAAAGATTTTGGAGAGTTGCCAGAAGTATTAAAAGGGAATACCTCTTTAATGTTTTCTGAAGTAAGTAATGCACCAGCAAAGCTTATTAAGACTTTTAGAAAAAGTTCAGATAAACCTATTTTAAAAGGCGCTTTCATTGAAGAAGCAATCTATGTTGGAGACAATCAGTTAGATTCATTAGTGAACATTAAGTCTAAAGAAGAAGTTATTGGCGATATTATTGGATTGTTACAATCTCCAGCCAAAAACGTTATTTCTGGCTTAAAGTCTGGTGGTGGTAAACTGGCAGGGATTATTAAGACCCTCTCTGAAAGATAAACAGAACGCACTTAAACAATTATATTTTTAAAATTTATTAAAACGATAGAAAAATGGCAGATTTAAAAGATTTCGCAGAACAATTAGTTAACCTTACAGTAAAAGAAGTAAATGAGTTAGCTACTATTTTAAAAGATGAGTATGGTATTGAGCCTGCTGCTGCTGCAGTTGCAGTTGCTGCTGCTGGTGGTGGAGACGCTGCTGCTGCTGAAGCAAAATCAGAATTCGACGTTGTATTAACTGACGCTGGTGCTTCTAAATTAGCAGTTGTAAAATTAGTTAAGGAATTAACTGGTTTAGGTTTAAAAGAAGCTAAAGACATTGTAGATAGTGCTCCAAGCCCAATTAAAGAAGGTGTTTCTAAAGATGAAGCAGAAGGAATTCAGAAGTCATTAGAAGAAGCAGGAGCGAAAGTTGAGCTTAAGTAATAGCATACAACAATAGCACTTTTGGTTTAGGTCTTTTCACTTTTTGTGGTTAGACCTAAGCCTTTTTATATAAGGTATATGAAGTTTTATACCACTACGCATAGTATTCACATTCAAAAATTTGTCTATTGATGTTCACAAATCAGACTGAGAGAATAAATTTTGCATCCACTAAGAATATTCCGGCTTATCCAGATTTCTTAGATATTCAGATTAAATCGTTTCAGGATTTTTTCCAATTAGAAACAAAATCTGACGAAAGGGGCAATGAAGGATTGTACAACACCTTCATGGAAAACTTTCCAATCACAGACACCAGAAACCAATTCGTTCTAGAATTTCTTGATTATTTTATTGATCCTCCAAGATATTCTATACAAGAGTGTATTGAGAGAGGCTTAACTTATAGTGTTCCCTTAAAGGCAAGACTTAAGTTGTATTGTACAGATCCTGAACATGAAGATTTTGAGACCATCGTTCAAGACGTATATTTGGGAACTATCCCATATATGACTCCAAGTGGTACATTTGTTATTAATGGAGCAGAGCGTGTGGTTGTTTCTCAGTTACACCGTTCACCGGGTGTATTCTTTGGACAATCTTTCCACGCAAACGGTACTAAGTTATATTCTGCAAGAGTTATTCCTTTTAAAGGATCTTGGATTGAATTTGCTACCGATATTAATGGGGTAATGTATGCTTACATTGATAGAAAGAAAAAATTACCAGTAACTACACTATTTAGAGCTATAGGTTTTGAAAGTGATAAGGATATACTTGAGATCTTCGATTTATCTGAAGAGATTAAAGTATCTAATGCTGGACTTAAAAAAGTATTAGGAAGAAAGTTAGCTGCAAGAGTTTTAAATACTTGGCATGAAGACTTTGTAGATGAAGACACTGGGGAAGTGGTTTCAATTGAGCGTAATGAGATTATTTTAGACAGAGATACTGTTTTAGAAAAGGACCATATCGCAGAGATTATGGAAGCAGATGTGAAGACCATACTTTTGCACAAAGAAAGTACTGGTGCGTCTGACTATTCTATTATCCACAACACCTTACAAAAAGATCCAACCAACTCAGAAAAAGAAGCGGTTGAACATATTTATAGACAATTGCGTAATGCTGAGCCGCCGGATGAAGAAACGGCCAGAGGCATTATAGATAAGTTATTCTTTTCAGACCAGCGTTACAATTTAGGTGACGTAGGACGTTATAGAATGAATAAAAAGTTAGGTCTTGACATTGGAATGGACAAACAAGTCCTTACTAAAGAAGACATTATCACAATCATCAAATACTTAATAGAGCTTATTAACTCTAAAGAAGAAATTGATGATATTGACCACCTTTCCAATAGACGTGTTCGTACCGTTGGAGAACAACTATCTCAGCAATTTGGTGTAGGTCTTGCCCGTATGGCAAGAACCATTAGAGAGCGTATGAATGTAAGAGATAATGAAGTGTTTACACCTATTGACTTAATTAACGCAAAGACCTTGTCTTCTGTGATTAATTCTTTCTTTGGAACAAACCAACTGTCTCAGTTTATGGATCAAACAAATCCATTGGCAGAAATTACGCACAAGAGAAGATTGTCGGCCCTTGGGCCAGGAGGTCTTTCTAGAGAGCGCGCCGGGTTTGAGGTGCGTGATGTACATTACACACACTACGGAAGATTATGTCCTATTGAAACCCCAGAGGGACCAAACATTGGTCTAATTTCTTCTTTAGCAGTTTATGCTAAAGTGAACCAGATGGGATTCTTGGAGACGCCATACAGAAAGGTTACTAAAGGTAAAGTAAATACGGAAGAGTATGCCTACCTAAGTGCTGAAGAGGAAGAGGGAATGAAGATTGCACAAGCCAACATTCCTCAGAAGAAAGACGGTGTAATAGATACAGATAAAGTCATTGCGAGAGAAGAAGGAGATTTCCCAGTGGTAGATCCATCTGAGGTTCACTATACTGATGTTGCTCCTAATCAAATTGCTTCTATTTCTGCGTCTTTAATCCCATTCTTAGAGCATGATGATGCGAACAGAGCCTTGATGGGATCTAACATGATGCGCCAGGCAGTGCCTTTGCTTAGACCTGAAGCACCCATTGTTGGAACTGGTTTAGAGAAACAAGTAGCTGCGGATTCAAGAGTATTAATCAATGCAGAGGGAGATGGTGTAATTGAGTATGTAGACGCTCAAAAAATTACTATTAAATATTCAAGAACTGACGAAGAACGTTTGGTAAGTTTTGAAGAAGACTCTAAAACGTACAACTTGGTGAAGTTTAGAAAAACCAACCAAGGAACGTCTATTAATCTTAAGCCGATTGTTCGCAAGGGAGATAAGGTTAAAAAAGGGCAGGTGCTTTGTGAGGGATATGCGACTCAAAATGGTGAATTAGCACTTGGTAGAAACCTTAAAGTGGCCTTTATGCCATGGAAAGGGTACAACTTTGAAGATGCGATTGTAATTTCTGAAAAAGTAGTTAGAGAAGACATCTTTACTTCTATTCACGTAGATGAGTATTCTTTAGAAGTAAGAGATACCAAACTCGGAGCTGAAGAATTGACCAATGATATTCCAAACGTTTCGGAGGAGGCTACTAAAGACCTTGATGAAAACGGAATGATTAGAATTGGGGCAGAAGTGAAGCCTGGAGATATTCTAATCGGTAAGATTACCCCTAAAGGAGAATCTGATCCAACACCAGAAGAAAAATTATTACGCGCCATTTTTGGAGATAAAGCCGGTGACGTAAAAGATGCTTCTTTAAAAGCGTCTCCTTCTTTGAGAGGAGTTGTAATTGAAAAGAAATTGTTTTCTAGATCTGTAAAAGATAAGCGTAAACGTTCTGAAGATAAAGAGGCTATTACAAAATTAGAGTTGGAATACGAAGTGAAATTCCAACAACTAAAAGATGTATTGGTAGAAAAATTATTCTCTCTTGTCAATGGGAAAACCTCCCAAGGAGTATTAAACGACCTAGAAGAAGAGGTATTGCCAAAAGGGAAGAAGTACAGCCTTAAAATGTTAAACTCTGTAGATGATTTCGCTCACTTGGTTGGTGGAAGCTGGACTACAGATAAAGCGACCAACGCTTCTATTGCAGACTTGTTACACAATTACAAGATTAAATTAAACGACCTTCAAGGAAACTTGAGAAGGGATAAGTTTACTATTTCTGTGGGAGATGAGTTGCCAGCTGGTATTATGAAGCTTGCTAAAGTTTACGTGGCTAAGAAACGTAAATTAAAAGTGGGTGATAAAATGGCGGGACGTCACGGAAATAAAGGTATTGTTTCTAGAATTGTGCGTCATGAAGACATGCCATTCTTGGAAGACGGAACACCTGTAGATATTGTATTGAACCCATTAGGTGTACCTTCTCGTATGAACATTGGACAGATCTATGAAACTGTTTTAGGATGGGCAGGTCTTAAGTTAGACAAGAAGTATGCCACCCCTATTTTTGACGGAGCTACTATTGATCAGATCAATGGTTTCACAGAAGAGGCGGGTATACCACAGTTCGGTCATACTTATTTATATGACGGAGGTACCGGTCAGCGTTTTGATCAGCCTGCAACAGTAGGGGTGATCTATATGTTGAAACTTGGACATATGGTAGACGACAAAATGCATGCACGTTCCATTGGGCCTTACTCTCTTATCACGCAACAGCCATTAGGAGGTAAAGCACAATTTGGAGGTCAGCGTTTTGGAGAAATGGAAGTTTGGGCATTAGAGGCTTACGGAGCTTCTGCTACCCTTAGAGAAATTTTGACTGTTAAATCTGACGACGTAATTGGTAGGGCTAAGACTTACGAAGCTATCGTTAAAGGAGAAACCATGCCAGAACCAGGTTTACCTGAATCTTTCAACGTATTAATGCATGAACTTAAAGGTTTAGGTTTAGACATTAGATTGGAAGAGTAACAAGATTCGGTCTTGAGGATTATAGATAATATACATTTTAATTAGTAGCACCATATTGTTATGGCTAGACAAAAAGATAATAACACGGTTAAAAGGTTTAATAAAATTTCCATTGGATTGGCATCTCCAGAATCAATTCTGGGTGCCTCTAGAGGAGAAGTTCTAAAACCAGAAACAATTAACTATAGAACCCACAAACCAGAGAGAGACGGTCTTTTCTGTGAGCGAATTTTTGGCCCAGTAAAAGATTACGAATGTGCTTGTGGTAAATACAAAAGAATCCGTTATCGCGGAATTGTTTGTGATCGTTGTGGGGTAGAAGTAACAGAGAAGAAGGTTCGTAGAGACCGCGTAGGACACATTAATTTAGTGGTTCCTGTGGCTCATATCTGGTACTTCCGTTCTTTACCTAACAAAATCGGATACCTTTTAGGCCTACCATCTAAGAAATTAGATATGATTATTTACTACGAGCGTTACGTAGTGATTCAGCCAGGTATTGCCAAAGGAGCAGAAGGAGAAGAACTTCAAAAAATGGATTTCTTAACAGAAGAAGAATACTTGAATATTTTAGAATCTATTCCTGTTGAGAACCAATACTTAGAAGACACAGATCCTAATAAATTTATCGCTAAGATGGGTGCAGAGTGTCTGATTGACATTCTTTCTAGAATTGACCTAGATACCCTGTCTTATGAATTGAGACACAAAGCCAATACAGAGACCTCCAAACAACGTAAGACTGAAGCACTTAAGCGTTTACAAGTGGTGGAGTCTTTGAGAGAGTCTCAAGAAAATAGAGAAAACAGACCTGAGTGGATGATCATGAAAGTGATCCCAGTTATTCCACCAGAATTAAGACCATTGGTACCTTTAGATGGAGGGCGTTTTGCTACCTCTGATTTAAATGACTTATACCGTAGGGTAATTATCAGAAACAACCGTTTAAAGCGTTTGGTGGAGATTAAAGCCCCTGAGGTTATTTTGAGAAACGAGAAGCGTATGCTTCAAGAATCTGTAGATTCATTGTTCGACAACACGCGAAAAGCCTCTGCTGTAAAAACAGAATCTAACAGACCGCTCAAGTCACTTTCAGATTCATTAAAAGGGAAACAAGGTCGTTTCCGTCAGAACTTATTAGGGAAACGTGTAGATTATTCTGCCCGTTCTGTAATTGTTGTTGGACCAGAAATGAAATTGTTTGAATGTGGTCTTCCAAAAGATATGGCAGCAGAATTGTACAAGCCATTCGTAATTCGCAAGCTTATTGAGCGCGGAATTGTGAAAACGGTTAAATCTGCTAAGAAAATCATAGACAAGAAAGAACCAGTTGTTTGGGACATTTTAGAAAATGTTTTAAAAGGCCATCCTGTGTTATTAAACAGGGCCCCAACCCTTCACCGATTAGGAATCCAAGCATTCCAGCCTAAGTTAATAGAAGGAAAAGCGATTCGTTTGCACCCATTAGTGTGTACTGCCTTTAATGCAGATTTCGATGGGGATCAGATGGCGGTTCACTTACCGTTAGGACCTGAAGCTATTTTAGAAGCGCAATTATTAATGTTGGCTTCTCACAACATACTTAATCCAGCCAATGGGTCTCCAATTACTGTACCTTCTCAGGATATGGTCTTGGGTCTGTATTATATGACCAAAGAGCGTGTTTCTACTAAAGAAGTGCCTGTTCAAGGAGAAGGCCTTACTTTTTATTCTTCTGAAGAGGTAGTGATTGCTTTTAACGAAGGAAGGGTTGCCCTAAATGCAGGAATTAAGGTAAGAGCTAAAGACTTTAACGAAGCAGGTGAATTGGTGTACCAAATTATAAAAACTACTGTTGGTAGGGTTTTATTTAATATGGTAGTACCTGAAGAAGCAGGTTACGTGAACCAAGTCTTAAATAAAAAATCATTAAGAGATATTATTGGAGATATTTTAAGTGTAACCTCTGTACCGGTAACGGCAGACTTCTTGGATAAGATCAAAACTATGGGGTATGAATTTGCCTTTAAAGGAGGTCTATCATTTAGTTTAGGAGATATTATTATCCCACCAGAGAAACACGAAATGATTGCAGATGCCAATGGTCAAGTAGAGGGTATTATGGCCAACTACAACATGGGTCTGATCACTAATAATGAAAGATACAATCAAGTTATTGACGTTTGGACTTCTACTAACGCCATGCTTACTGAATTGGCTATGAAACGTATTAGAGAAGACCAGCAAGGGTTTAACTCTGTGTATATGATGCTAGATTCTGGTGCGAGGGGTTCTAAAGAACAGATCCGTCAGTTAACAGGTATGCGTGGATTAATGGCTAAGCCTAAAAAATCTACCGCAGGTGGTGGAGAAATTATTGAAAATCCAATTCTTTCTAACTTTAAGGAAGGTCTTTCGATTCTTGAATACTTTATCTCTACCCACGGTGCTCGTAAAGGACTCGCCGATACCGCTCTTAAAACAGCAGATGCCGGTTACTTAACTAGAAGATTGGTAGACGTATCACAAGATGTGATCATTAACACAGAAGATTGTGGTACCCTTCGAGGAATTGAAGTTCAATCTTTAAAGAAAAACGAAGAAATTGTAGAGAGTCTTGGAGAGAGAATTCTAGGACGTGTTTCTTTACATGATGTTTATAACCCACTTACTGAGGAATTATTATTGGCAGCAGGTCAAGAAATATCTGAAGCAGATGTAAAACGTATTGAAGCTTCTCCAGTGGAGAAAGTAGAAGTGCGTTCTCCATTGACTTGTGAGGCAGATAAAGGTATTTGTGGAAAATGTTACGGTAGAAATTTATCTACTAATAAAATGGTTCAAAGAGGTGAAGCAGTTGGTGTAGTTGCCGCTCAATCTATTGGAGAGCCTGGAACTCAGCTTACATTGAGAACTTTCCACGTAGGGGGTATTGCAGGTAACATTTCTGAAGACAACAAATTAGCAGCTAAGTTTGACGGAATTGCAGAAATTGAAGATCTTAGAACCGTTAAAGGTCAAAATGCAGAAGGTGAGGCAACTGAAATTGTTATTTCTAGGACCTCTGAAATTAAGTTAACCGATGCTAAAACTGGAATCGTATTAAGCACAAATAATATTCCTTACGGATCTGTTCTTTCTATTAAGAATGGCGCTAAGATTAAAAAAGGAGATGTTATTTGCTCTTGGGATCCATATAACGGGGTAATTGTTTCTGAATTTACAGGAAAAATTGCTTACGAGAATATAGAACAAGGAGTTACGTACCAAGTGGAAATTGATGAACAAACAGGTTTCCAAGAAAAAGTAATTTCTGAATCCAGAAACAAAAAGCTCATTCCTACTTTATTGATTAAAAACAATAAAGATGAAGTGTTGCGTTCTTATAACCTTCCGGTAGGATCTCATATCATGGTAGATGATAATGAGAAAATTAGCGAAGGAAAAATTTTAGTAAAAATTCCGCGTAAATCTGCCAAGGCAGGTGATATTACAGGAGGTTTACCAAGAGTTACAGAGCTTTTCGAAGCACGTAACCCTTCTAATCCAGCCGTAGTCTCTGAAATTGATGGTGTGGTTTCTTTTGGTAAGATTAAAAGAGGTAACCGCGAAATTATTATAGAGTCTAAATTAGGAGAGGTTAAAAAGTATTTGGTAAAACTTTCAAACCAGATCTTAGTACAAGAGAATGACTACGTTCGTGCAGGTATGGCACTTTCAGATGGGTCTATTACTCCAGAAGATATTTTAGCTATTAAAGGGCCTTCTGCAGTGCAACAATACCTTGTTAATGAAGTACAAGAAGTATATCGTTTGCAAGGAGTGAAGATTAACGATAAGCACTTTGAGGTAGTAGTACGTCAGATGATGCGTAAAGTTAGAGTTCAAGATCCAGGAGATACCATATTCTTAGAGAACCAACTGATTCATAAAGATGACTTTATTAAAGAAAATGACGACATTTTCGGTAAAAAAGTGGTTGAAGAAGCGGGAGATTCTGAAACGTTAAAACCAGGTCAGATTGTGACCGCTAGAGAACTTAGAGATGAGAATTCTTTATTGAAGCGCAACGACAAAGCCCTGGTAACAGCAAGAGACGCTGTAGCAGCAACGGCTACGCCAATCTTACAGGGTATTACTAGAGCTTCTTTACAGACCAAGTCATTCATTTCTGCAGCTTCCTTCCAGGAAACTACAAAAGTGTTAAACGAAGCAGCAGTTGCTGGTAAGGTAGACGGTTTAGAAGGACTTAAGGAAAATGTTATTGTAGGTCACAAAATACCAGCAGGTACTGGTATGCGTGCTTATGACAATGTGCTCGTAGGTTCTAAAGAAGAATACGATGAAATTCTAGCAAGAAAAGAAGCTTTAAAATTTTAATCTGAAGCTATGAGTGATAAAGAAAACCAAATCAATATAGAATTAGATGAGAAAACCGCTGAGGGCACTTACTCGAACTTGGCAGTGATTAATCATTCTGTATCTGAATTTGTGGTAGACTTTATTAGTTTAATGCCAGGAGCTCCTAAGGCTAAAGTGAAGAGTAGGGTGATACTCACCCCACAACACGCTAAAAAATTCTTGAAAGCATTGCAAGACAATGTGACCAAGTTTGAAAGTAGCCATGGAACCATTAAAGATTATGAACAGCCAGGCATACCCATTAATTTTGGGCCTGCAGGTGAAGCTTAACATAAAAAAACCCTACTCATTTTGAGTAGGGTTTTTTATTATAAATAGTTGCTTTTATTATTCTTTCTTAGTTATAGCTCCGCTTCTGAGGTAAATCTCAATTTTACCGTAGGATATTTTTGTTGAGTCATTTGCAATGAAAAGGCAGAATCTGCTAAAAATACCAATTGTCCTCTTTTGTCTTTGGCAAGAAATTTGCTTTTTATTCTAGAGAACTCTTTAAATTCTTCATTGTTTTTATCCTCTGGGACCACCCAACAAGCTTTGTACACAGGAAAGTTCTCGTAGGAACATTTGGCTCCGTATTCGTGCTCTAAACGGTATTGAATGACTTCGTATTGAAGGGCGCCCACTGTTCCAATAATTTTTCTTCCATTAAGTTCCAAGGTGAATAATTGTGCCACTCCTTCATCCATAAGTTGGTCTACCCCTTTATTGAGCTGTTTGGCCTTTAGAGGATCTGCATTGTTTATATACCTAAAGTGTTCTGGAGAAAAACTTGGAATGCCTTTATAATGAAGCGTCTCTCCCTCAGTAAGGGTATCTCCAATTTTAAAATTTCCAGTATCGTGAAGTCCTACAATATCTCCAGGATAAGAGATGTCTACAATTTCTTTTTTCTCTGCAAAAAATGCATTGGGACTTGAAAATTTCATTTTTTTGTTATTCCGCACATGCAAATAAGGTTTGTTTCTTTCAAAAGTGCCTGAAACAATTTTAATAAATGCGAGCCTATCCCTATGCTTCGGATCCATATTGGCATGTATTTTAAATACAAATCCAGTCAGGGCTTTTTCAGAGGGTTCTACGATTCTTTCTTCTGCTTTCTTAGGTCTTGGGGTTGGGGCTATATCTATAAAACAGTCTAAGAGTTCTCTCACTCCAAAATTGTTTAAAGCAGAACCAAAAAATACAGGTTGTTGGTTTCCTTTTAGATAAGCGTCTTTGTCAAAAGGAGGGTAAACACCCTGAACCAGTTCAAGGTTCTCCCTTAATGCGTTAGCCTGAGTACTCCCAACTATTTTTTCTAGTTCAGGACTATTGACATCGTCAAAAGCAAGGGTGTCTTCTATATTTTTTTTGCTGTCACCACTAAATAAATTAATGTTGCTTTCGTAAATATTATAAATTCCTTTAAAGTCATACCCCATACCAATCGGAAAACTCATAGGGGTAACCGTTAAGCCTAATTTTTGCTCTACTTCATCTAATAAGTCAAAGGCATCTTTCCCCTCCCTATCTAATTTATTAATAAAAACCAACATAGGAATGTTTCTCATTCTACAAACAGACACCAGTTTTTCTGTTTGTTCCTCTACTCCTTTAGCCACATCTATTACAACTATCACACTGTCTACTGCAGTGAGGGTTCTAAAGGTGTCTTCAGCAAAATCTTTGTGCCCTGGTGTATCTAAAATATTGATTTTTTTATCCTTGTAAATAAATGCCAATACAGAGGTTGCCACAGAAATCCCTCTCTGCCGCTCAATTTCCATGAAATCACTGGTAGCCCCTTTTTTGATTTTGTTATTTTTTACCGCACCCGCCTCTTGAATTGCACCTCCAAACAGCAATAATTTTTCTGTTAAGGTGGTTTTACCGGCATCTGGATGGGAAATAATTCCAAAGGTCCTCCTCTTACTAATTTCTTGTGCTAAACTCATTAAAAAAATTTGTACAAAAATAAGCTAAATATTAGGCTTCAATGCGCAGATTTAAAAAAATCATATGACTAATGTTATTTTGCTTTAAGGATTAATTCTGCTTTAAATTATTTATTAATTACACTCTTAATCGTTTTTTTTATTCATTTAGTCGATCGCTATATCTATTTGAGCGATATAAAACTATTTTGCGGATCAAATATTTTTTTTAATTCAAGGACTTAAAAACTTCAGAGCTTATAGTAAGCGCTAGATATTAGTATATAAATCATTAAGTATGGAAGTGATAAAAAAAAGCGCATTCACTAAAGTCTATATGATTTTACTAGTTTTCATGGTATTCCCTAAACTTTATGCACAGCAAGAAGCACAATTCACACAATTTATTCAGAGTACTCAATCGTATAACCCTGCATATGTTGGATTAGATAGAGAGAAGAATTTGATAGCTCTTTATAGAGCGCAATGGATTGGTGTAGAAGGAGCACCAAAAACACAGGCGATTAATTACGGGAGTCCAACACGTTGGAAAGATTTAGCCCTTGGTTTTGGTTTATTAAATGATAAAATTGGACCTACCTCTGAAACCCTATTAAATTTAGATTTTTCCTATACCGTAGATCTGTCTAGTGATATTAGAGTCGCTTTTGGAATTAAAGTCAGTGCACATCTATTGGATATTAATTTTAGTTTACTAAACCAAGATTATAGCCTTGGACCAGACCCGGTGCTGAAGAGTTCTATTGACAATCGTTTGTCTCCAAATATAGGTGCAGGAGTTTTGTATTACACCCCTGATTTTTATTTAGGTTTATCTGTTCCTACATTCTTAGAAACACTATACTTTGAAAACTCCTCTCTTTCAAAAGCAAAAGAAAAAATACGTTTTTATCTCCATACTGGTTTTGTAAAGGAGATATCTAATGAGGTTCTTTTAAGGCCCAGTGTCTTATTTAAAGCCGTTGCAGGGTCACACCTACAAACAGACCTTTCTTTGGCTGTGATACTAGAAGAAAAAGTCACATTTGGTCTGTCATATAGGGTAAAAGCAGCTGTCAGTGGTCTTATAGGGTATCAGTTTTCTGATCATTTTTTCACAGGAATTTCATATGATAGGGCAGCGACAGATTTGGGGCAAGAAATATTTAATAGTGGCTCTATTGAGCTAGTTTTGAAATATTGTTTTATAAAAACTCCCTCTAAGATAAGATTCAATTTTTAATAAAATACAGTCATTTTTAGATGTATGAGTCTAAAAAATGTATTTTTATAAAATGGAAGAATTTGTTGTTTTAGTTAACGAGAAAGATGAGCCACAAGGGCTCATGGAAAAGATAGAAGCACATGAAAAAGCATTACTTCACAGGGCTTTTTCTGTTTTCGTTAATAATGATAAAGGAGAAATAATGCTCCAACAAAGAGCACTTTCTAAGTATCATTCTCCGGGTCTATGGACGAATACGTGTTGCAGTCACCAGAGAGATGGAGAGGCAAATTTAGAGGCTGGAAAAAGACGCTTAATGGAAGAGATGGGATTTCAGACCCCATTAAAAGAATTGTTTTCATTCGTTTATAAAGCAGATATGGGAAATGGCCTTACGGAACATGAGTTTGATCATGTAATGCAAGGTATTTTTAATGAGGAACCTAGTCTTAATCCTAATGAAGTTGCTTCTTGGAAATGGATGTCTCCAGAAGCAATTAAATTAGACATAGAAAAAAATCCAGAACTCTATACTCCATGGTTTAAGATTATATTTGAGAAATATTATATGTACCTTTCGTAAAAAATTGACATGAGAGTTACTATCAGTAGAAAAGCACACTTTAATGCCGCACACAGGCTCCACAATGAACATTGGAGTGAAGAAAAAAACAACAAAATTTTTGGCAAGTGCAATAATCCACACTATCACGGACATAACTATGACCTTGTGGTAAGTGTAACAGGAGACATTGATCCAGACACCGGTTATGTTATGGATGCCAAGATTTTAAAAGACCTTATTAAAGCAGAGGTAGAGGAGGCATTAGACCATAAAAATCTCAATCTAGAGGTTCCGGAATTTAAAAATCTAAATCCAACCGCTGAATATATTGCGGTAGTCATTTGGAATAAGCTAAAGCCTCATTTAGACGCTTCTCATGATTTGTCTGTTACCCTGTATGAGACTCCTAGAAATTATGTTACCTATAACGGATAATAAATCCTAGCAATGTCATTGTATCCACTTAAGTTTTTACCCATTTTAAAAGAGCGAATTTGGGGAGGAAACCGTCTTAGAACGGTTCTATCTAAGAAGAATTCCTTTGAGGGAGTAGGGGAGAGTTGGGAAATTTCTACAGTAGAAGGAAGTGTTTCAGTTGTGGCCAACGGCATTTTTAAAGATACTTTGTTAACAGATCTAATAGCAAATTATTCTTCTGATTTGTTAGGTCACAAGGTGGTTAGGGACTTTGGACTTCAATTTCCCATACTCATTAAATTTTTAGATGCAGCGGCGAATCTCAGTATTCAAGTGCATCCAAATGATCGGTTGGCCAAGGAAAGACATAATTCATTAGGAAAAAATGAGATGTGGTATGTAATGGATGCTACCCCTGAGGCTTCCTTAATTGTTGGGTTTACCCCAGAAATGACTCCAGAAAAGTACCAAGAGTGTATAGCTAATGGTACTATTGAAGCTTTTATGGAAAAACATCCCGTTCGTTCAGGAGATTCATTTTTTATAGAAGCAGGAACTGTTCATGCCATTGGAGCAGGGATATTATTAGCAGAAATTCAACAGACCTCAGATATTACTTATAGGGTTTATGATTATAACAGAAAAGACGCTCAAGGAAATTTCAGGGAACTTCATACCGAATTAGCTGTAGATGCGATTAATTTTAAAGCTGATTCCCAAGAAAAATGTGTTTACACCTTAAAGTCAAATGCAACTAATCAAATAATAGCAACGCCCTATTTTACAACAAATTACTTGCCAGTTCAAGGGGAATATCATACTAATAAATTTTCACAAGATAGTTTTAAAGTATATATATGTGTGCAAGGCAGTGGAATAATTCAGAACAGCCACGGAGAGGTAGATTTTCTTTATGGAGAAACGGTTCTAATACCCGCTAACAGTGGGTACGTTAAAATTATCAGTACTGAAGGCTGTGTTTTATTAGAGGTACAATATTAGTTCTTTTCTTATCTTCAAATCATAGTTGGAGTTACGTCTAAAAAACGTAATTTTGTCAAAATTTAAAAAATAGCATTATGGCTAGCATAAAAGACTTAAAAAAAGATATTAACTACGTATTAGGAGATATCATTGAAGCGGTTTACCTTTGGGAAGCTGCGACTAATAATTTAGATTCAAAAGAAGGATCTGCATTAATTGATCAAGCAATTGAAGTATTCGACGGACTTATCGCAAGAGTTAATGACAAAAAAGCAGACAATCGTTCTGCTCATTTAAAGTCAGTTAAAAATGACCTTGAAGCAAAAGCAACAGAATTAGTTACTGCACTTAATAAGCTTTCTGCTTAATATTTTTGTAGTAATCTTATAAAAAAATGCCCGCTTTAAAGTGGGCATTTTTTTATGTATGGTTATGAGCCTTTACTAGTTTTTGGATTTAAGCTCTTTTATAAATTTGTCTAGTTGCTTTCCATATTTAGAAGCCGCTACCTCTGGTGTAAGTTTGTTGTATATGGAATCTAAAAATTTAACATTAGCATTAGCAGCATCATTTAAAGTGACATAAGGAGCTACATAAGAGTCTGAGTTATTTAAAGCAAAATTCAGCACAAATAAATACCTTCTTAAAGCATTCTTATCTGCTGCTTTTTGAAGTGAATCTAATACCACTTGGTTATTATCATTTGAAGCTTTTACGGCTTTTTCCATGACCATCATGTCTTGGATGTTGAACCTAGACATCATTTCGGTGTATTCCATGAAGGTGTCGTTAGTGCTTGTTCCTTTAATGACAGGATCTGAATCGAATGTATTCCATTTAGTGTCTATTTGAATATTGCCAGGCTCTCCAAAAAAGGTGATACGGTCATTAATGTCATTATTATCTTTTTTATTTAAGTATAAATAAAATACTTCAGGGCTTTCAATTTTAGTGTCAAATTTAAAGTTACCAGAACCATCAATTTCAATAGAATCAATTGTTACTAATGTACTATCTGGAATATGCTGTAGGTACAAAGTACCTTTCTTTAAACCTTTAACTTGCCCAGACACAATCATGCTGTCTATAGATGGAGTTTGATTACAACTGATCAATGTAATTGTGAGTAATCCTAAAATGTAATGTTTCATTGGTTTTGAATCGTTTGCCACAAAGATGGCTAAACTCTTTAAGTTATGGAATAAAAAATATTAAAAATTAGAAGCAATTTCCATTAAATAGGCACAAAATAGCGCTCCTGCAGTTCCAACAACATAACCGCCAACAGCTAGTAAAACACCAACAGAGGTCAGAGATGGGCTAAATTCAGCTGCAACTACAGGGGCAGAGGCTGCCCCACCTACATTTGCCTGGCTCCCTACCGCTAAGAAAAAGAAAGGCGCTTTGATTAGTTTGGCGACTATAAATAATAATACAGCATGGACTGTAATCCATATAAGACCTATTGCAATAAGTCCTGGATTGTCTAAAATTTGGTTGAGGTCCATTTTCATCCCTATGGAAGCCACTAGAATGTAAATAAATACGCCCCCAATTTTGCTTGCCCCAGCGCCCTCATAGTTTTTAGCTTTAGTAAAAGATAAAATAATACCAACAGTAGTTGCAATGACTATCATCCAAAAAAATGAAGAACCCAAAAATGACGCAAAACTCCTTTTATCTGCTACAAATGAAAATTGCTCCGTTAAGGACTCACTGAGGTAATTTCCAGCCAAGTGAGCCAATCCAACAGAAGAAAATCCAATGCATAATAAAACCATATAATCTTTGGTTGTTGGGATCCTATTGACTTTTTCTTGGAACTTAGCGACCTTAATTTTAAGAGATTCAAGGGCTGAGGTATCTGCCTGAAGCCAACGGTCAATTTTTTCAGTTTTACCCACACCTAATAATAGTATTGCCATCCAAATATTGGCTACGACAATATCTATTAAAACCATACCGCCATACTTCTCTGGGTTATAGTTAAAGATCTCAAGCATTGCAGCCTGATTGGCCCCACCTCCTATCCAACTCCCTGCAATGGTAGCAAGACCTCTCCAAATAGCATCAAAGTCATTTCCGCCAACAGTTTCAGGAGAGAAAACAGATACCAAAAGAATGGCTATTGGGCCACCAATAACTATTCCTAGCGTTCCAGTGAAAAACATGATGAGCGCTTTCTTACCCAAGCTAGCAATGGCTTTTAAGTCTATACTCAAAGTCATTAGCACCAAAGCAGCAGGCAATAGATACCTGCTGGCCATAAAATATAAGTTAGAATGACTGTCAGATATAATTCCTAAACTCACCAAGAATGAGGGGAGTAAATAGCACATCAGTACTCCAGGAATAAAGGTGTAAAATCTTTTCCAAAAACTATTATTGCTGTTTGAGGTTAAAAAGACAAAACCTAGACAAGCAGCTAAAAGTCCAAATACAATAGTGTCGTCTATTATTAAAGGGTCATTCATTTTAAATAATCTTAAAAAGTGTATTGATTTGTTTTTGAAACTTGAGGCCTACAAATGTTTTTCTAAAAATGTAGGCAAAAAATTTGCTACACCATCGTTAATACATGAGTCGATAGTTTCTTTGGCAATTTCTTTTACGGCCTTTCTAGCGTTTTCTACTGCTACACCGTAACCCACAGCAGAAAGCATGGAAATGTCATTAAAATTGTCTCCAAAAGCCAGAATATTTTCTAAACCAATATTGTGGTCTAGTAAAGATTTAATAGCGCTTAGCTTGTCAATACCTCCTGGGGTAATTTCAATTAGGGTGTCATTGGATCTATACACACCAAGATCGGAGGAATATTGGGCAACAAGGGTTTTAAATAACGCGTCTATATTTTCTTTTACGCCCATTAGCATTAATTTATGTGCCCCTATTTTTTGTGCTTCCCACCTTTTAAGTGTAGTTAAATTGGATTCTAGAATTACTTTAGTTTGGGTATTAAACTCTTCTTTGTCTATTCGCTCACTTCTAAAAGGAGCCGTCCATTGATCATGGGAATATAAACCAATAGCAACATTAAATTCTTGGCTAAGCTCAATTATTTCAGCGACCAGATTTAACGAAATATAATGGCTGCTTAATGTTTTGCTACCCTGCATGACTAGCGCGCCATTATAGCATATTATGGGCTGTACCTCAATGCCTAATTCTTTTTGAATGTAGTGCATGCCACTGGGCATTCTAGCAGACACAAGTACCATTTTCAGACGATCTTTATAGGTTTTAAATACCTTATTACACTTTGGTGTTGTGTTATTTTTAAGTCCAAGTAAAGTTCCATCTAAATCAGAACAAAGCATTTTTATGATCATATTAAATATTTAGCCAATAAGTGAATTTTAAATTTAAAGACCTGAACTTAGGGGCGAAATCAGTAACAAAATAATTGTCATTATACACTATAAATAGGTCAGATAATGGCGCAAAGCGCCACTGAACGCGGCTGTTAATGCCTAGATTGTCATTTCTATTGCTGTACTGAATCAGGGTAGTCCAAAAAACCGATTTATTAAAGGTTACAGCTACCCTTGGGCTTAGCAGCCAGATATCTGCGTCTGCATAGGGTTTTGGCATTCTCAATTGATTGTATTCATACTGAAGTCCAACAATCACTTTGGGCTGTAGTCTCAAGTTTAAGCTGCCTTTAATAACGTTTCTGCGCCCATTATAAAATTGACCAAAACCAGGTTCAAAAGAATAAGAAAATACTTTTCTCCTGTCCGACTCATACCGCAATTCAAAAGAAGTGTAATGGTAACCAATGTTACCTGGTATAGCAACAGCACCTTCTGTATTACTGGGTTCAAAATCCTCAGTTAAATAAGTATACCTATTAAACATTCTAGCAGACCATTCACTTTGATTTTGAAATTTTGTAGTCCACATGCTAAATAAAGTAAAGTCAGTATTTTTATAATCTAAACTTGGCCTCCAAAACACAAAAGGATTAATTCTAATGCTATGACTGTTTACCTTTGTTTTTTTTGGCCAGATAACGACCTCCGCAAATGGATTTGTCATTATAATATCCTTTCTCCTTAAAAAACCAAGATCAGATTGAAACTCTTCTCCAATGTAGTTTCCACTAATTCCAAAATTAAAAAACTTAGAATTATAAAATAACTCCACACCTCTAGCGCCATTATTATCATGAACTTCAGGCTTTATAGAGTGGTGAATATAAAACTTACCTACCCATTTATTATCTGCACTAGCTAAGTTATAGTCAACACCAAAAACCCTGTTGTATTTTTCTTGATTACTGATGAATTCGTATTTTTTAAAAGTCTCTCTGTTAATAAAGAAAACACCAATATTAGATCTTGAAAATATTTTTTTTTGAAGAGAGAAAACTGTATTGTTATTACTAGCAATTTCATTTTCAAGATCCTCATCTGTTTGAATACTTAAAAGACCTAAGCGCCAATCTTCTGAAAGTTTTCCACTTAATCTTATTCCTCCAATGATTCTATTTTCTATGGTTTCACCCTCTTTATTTTTAGCCAATCCTATTCTTCTAGAAAAAAAAGGATTTTCACCCCAGGAATTCCCAAAATTTCCAAATAAATCATTATTGTCTACAAAAAATTGTCTTCTTTCTGGTAAAGAAATCTCAAATCTGGTCAGATTAGTAACAACATTATCTACTTCTACATTAGAAAAATCTGGATTTAAGGTTAAGTCAAGGTTCATTCCATTACCTATAGCCAGTTTAGCGTCTCCCCCCACTTTATACTGAGATTTTGAATCGTGCACGTTGTAATCTCTAGAGGTAATTCCATTTATATAAGGAATAAGCGCTAAGGGAGTTCTCGATTTGCCCAATGGTTTTTCAAAAACCATTTCTTCCATAAAAGCTAAATTATAAATAAGTTGGTTTTGAGGGATATTTGAATAAGTACTTGTTTCATTTTCTTGCATGTCAAACCTATAGCTGTTAAACCTCCATTTGGTTCCTCCCTCTTTAAACTTAACAGAAGTTAGTGGAATAGCCATTTCAATAGTATAATATCTATCATAAATTTTTGTTTCTCCCTGCCACTTAACATCCCACGAAGTAGAGAATCCATCTCTGCTGGAACCACCATTAGAGATCAGAGCCTCTCTTCTAACCCCAAGGGGGTTGATACCGAAAAGGAAGGCATTTGTTCCATCATTAAAAGTGTCAAATATAAAGCTGATATTATCATTGTTGCCTGCCCTAAAATCTCTTTGTAAAGAGGGAATGACAAAATCATTTCCGGAGGTGAACACTTTAACACCCAAATAGAGATTTACTTGGTCATAAAGCATTTTAATACTTGTTTTTTGTTTTGCTATTACAGAATCTGAAGGGAAATACTGCTGAAAATCAGCAGTTTCAAAAGCTTCTTCCCATATGTTTTCAGAAAGATCTCCGTCAATTAATATGGGCTGATCTATAAATTTTACAAAGATTTCTTTTTCTTTATTCTGACCGAATGCGGTGGTAGTTAATGCAAGAAATAGGAACCAAAATGTTTTATTCATGGGATTTAGTTTGGTGGTTTTTCAAATTTACGTTATTTAATATTTTATTTAATTATAATTTCACATTCCCTTGCAAAAAATAGCTTGGGTTCTGTTATTTTTACAAAAATATATTCACATGAGATTTATAATTATTTTTTTATTAGCGTCACAATCTATTTTTGCTGCCAGTGAAGATTGGGGTAAAACAGGTCATAGGACAGTAGGAGAAATAGCCACTTCAGTGCTTAGTAAAAAGGCACTCAAAAAGATTGAAGCATTATTAGACGGTGAATCTTTAGCCCTTGTTTCCAATTATGGAGATGACATAAAATCAGATGACAATTACAGAAAATACGGCCCATGGCATTATGTGAATTTACCTTTAGACGGAAATTATAGTTTAGAAACAGCCAATCCTAAAGGAGACATCATTCAAGGCATTCAGGTTTGTATAAATACCATAAGAGATGTGAATTCAAGTAAAGAAGAAAAAGCTTTTCATCTAAAGTTATTGGTTCATTTCATTGGAGATCTTCACCAGCCTATGCATATGGGCCGTCCAGAAGACAAAGGAGGTAATGACGTAAAGCTAACTTGGTTTGGGAAAAGCACCAATTTGCATAGGGTTTGGGACAGTAATATGATTGATGATTACGGTATGAGTTACTCTGAATTAGCCAAAGAATCTCCTAGGCTGTCTAAAAGAGCGCGTAAAGAAATGATGAAAGGGACCCCTTTAGATTGGATGAAAGAAGGACATCTCATCACAAAAAAATTATATGAAGACTTACCTAAAAACGGCAAATTAGGTTATGAATACGCTTATAAATATACTGGAGTTATGAGAGACCAGCTTCAAAAGGGCGGGCTTAGGCTTGCAAAATTATTAGAGGCCTTATTTGACTAAATTGCGAAAGACCTATAATACTTAGCGACATATATATTCGCTATGTCAAAAAGCTGTTAAGTGAGTTAAAACTCTAAAGAATTGTACCAGGCTTTTATTTGGTAATTTATCGTTTAGAAATTTTATTACCACTAATTTGGCGCTGCATGTTGCATTTGAATCGGCCTACGGCCTCTGACCTTAGTTTGGCGTGTTTGGTAGCCCTTCCTTGCACTCTGGCTCGCCACATTCTAAAACTACTCGGTTTCATCTCAGTACGCATTATTTCAATAGTTTCTTGTTCAGAGATGCCAAACTGAAAAGTTATGGCCTCAAAAGGAGTTCTGTCTTCCCAAGCCATTTCTATAATTCGGTCTAATTGTATTTCTGTAAATTCTTTTTTCATAGCCTTACAAAGGTATGAAAGAAATTAGATCCAATAACTATATGCCCAGTACATGAGTAAAAATTGAAGTGGAATTCTTAAATACAATATGATTTTTGGTATTCCTGCAGCTTCCTTTTCTCCGCTTAGCATATAAAAGTGTACCCATAGAAATAGTATTAACATAAGTATAATGCCAATCAAAGCAATATTTCTAGTTTCTTTAAATAATGCGCCAACCCCTAGTATTATCTCTGCTGCACCACTTAGATGGACCATAAGTAGCGGTTTTGGAATAGCCCTTGGCATAATTCTTAGATATATTTTTGGTTTTACAAAGTGCATAATACCTCCAAAGATATACAGGCTAGACATTAAGTAAAGTGACAAAGTTGTTTGCATATTCTAAAGGTACGTCAAAAGCACTTTGAAGTAAATCTCAAATAATAGAAAATCCATATATTTTTGCCATCAGAATTTATAACAGATTAAAATGAAGACTAGCCATTCAGCTTTAACAAAATAAAAAAAGCCACCCAAAGGGTGACTTTTTATTACTTCTGATCAATATCAATGTATTGATTATTTGATCATCTCATAGCTTCTAGAAATAAAATCACTTAGGGCAGCTCCTTTTAGTAAGCCTTTAGAGAGTTTTGCTAGATCTATAGATTGACTGATCAATCGCTCTTGTTTTTTCTGTGTTTTGGTTTGAAGAATTTCACCTACTAATGGGTGGTTAATATTGACAATTAGGTTGTGCATGTCAGGCATATTTCCCATACCAAACATTCCACCCCCACCGGTTTGCTGCATTTCTTTCATTCTTCTCATAAACTCTGGCTCTGTAATTACAAAAGGAGCACTATCACTATCCATGGCTTCTAATTGAACAGTTAAACCTCCCTCTCCTGTAACTTTTTCAATTTTTGCTTTAAGGGTTTCTTTCTCTTCATCTGAAAGTTTAGAAATAGCATTTTCTTCCTTTTGAATCAGTTTATCTATTGGATCTGCGTCTACTCTTGCAAAGGAAATTTTTTCCTTTGATGTTTCAAGCTTTTGCATTAAATGAGACACAATAGGAGAATCTAACAGAAGCACTTCATACCCTTTAGCTTTTGCCGCTGCAATATAGGCGTGCTGAGCTTCTTTGTCAGAGGCATATAGCAGAATTAATTTACCATCCTTATCTGTCTGGTTGTCTTTTAACTTTTCTTGCAACTCTTCAAAAGTATAGTAAGAGCCGTCTACAGTTGGGTATAGTGCAAATTTATCTGCCTTGTCAAAGAACTTATCTTCGGATAGCATACCGTATTCAATGACAATTTTAATATCATTCCACTTTTCTTCAAAAGCTTCCCTATCATTTTTAAATAAACTGCTTAGTTTGTCTCCAACTTTCTTTGTGATATAGGTAGCTATTTTTTTAACTGCTCCGTCTGCTTGAAGGTAAGACCTAGATACATTTAATGGAATATCTGGAGAGTCAATTACCCCTCTAAGCATGGTTAAGAATTCAGGTACTATCCCTTCTACATTATCTGTAACAAATACTTGATTTTGATAGAGTTGTATTTTATCCTTTTGGATATTTAAGTCGTTGGTTAGTTTTGGAAAATATAAAATTCCTGTGAGGTTAAAAGGATAGTCTACATTCAAATGAATATGAAATAATGGCTCTTCAAATTGCATGGGATACAATTCTCTGTAGAATCCTTTGTAATCTTCATCTTTTAAATCTGCAGGGGCTTTGGTCCATGCAGGATTTGGATTGTTTATGATGTTTGGTACTTCCTGTGTTGGCGCTGGGTCCTCTTCTTTGGCATCGTCTGGTTTTGGAAGGGTTTCTGTTTTAGTTCCAAAAACAATTGGAACAGGCATGAATTTGTTGTATTTATTAAGTAACCCACTAATTTTATTTTCATCTAAAAACTCCAATGAATCCTCAGCTATATGTAAAATGATTTCAGTACCTCTATCTTTTTTGTCGGCTGCTTCTAAAGTGAAATTTGGAGATCCATCACAGGTCCAATGAGCTGCTGGCTCATCTTTGAAACTTTTTGTTATTATTTCTACAGTATGAGCAACCATGAAAGCAGAATAAAAACCTAAGCCAAAATGACCAATAATTCCAGCATCTTTCCCGGCGTCTTTATATTTGTCTAAAAATTCTTCTGCTCCAGAAAATGCTACCTGGTTTATGTATTTTTCAACTTCATCAGAAGTCATTCCAAGTCCTTGATCCGTAATATGAATTTTCTTTCCTTCTTTGTCAATTCTAATTTCTATCTGAGGATTTCCATAGTCTACTTTAGCTTCACCTATAGCAGTGAGGTGTTTTAATTTAAGTGTAGCGTCAGTAGCATTAGAAATTAATTCTCTTAGAAATATTTCATGATCACTGTATAAAAACTTTTTAATCAGGGGGAAAATATTTTCCACTGATACATTAATCTTGCCTTTGGCCATAACTTATATATTTTAAAATTATATAAACCTATTAGCAATTAAAATACCAAGCCTTAACAATATGACAAACTGACACAGCGTCCGACAGAATTACATATCTAAATATGTTATAATCATGTTAATTTTGTTCATCTATTTGGATAAATGATTAAACATTCGTTATATTTGTGCCGGAGATGGGAAGTACTTTGCTATGAAAAAGACAAAATCAATATTCGCAACTCCTTATGTTTATTTATTGGTTAGGTTTGAAACGCACTTTTTTACAAAGTGCGTTTCTTATTTTTAAACCTACTTTATTTAGTTTTATTTTTTTGTAATTTTACTTAAACAAAAAATCGTCGATGGCCACAAAAAAAATATCCTCAAAAAAAACAAGTGTTATAGATGCAGACCAGATTATTTCTGCCTACATGGAAGATGTGTTAAATAATGAAAAAAAGCCAGTGACTGTATACGGCTTTTGTAAGACACATGATTTTGAAGAAGTCTCTTTTTATCAATTTTTTGGAAATATTGAAGCATTGGAAAAAGGTGTTTGGGAAGCATTTTTTTCTCAAACCATGCGTTTACTCCAAAAAAATCCAGATTTTGCAAGTACTTCTAGCAGAGAAAAAATGCTTGGATTTTTCTTTAGTTTTTTTGAATTACTCACACTAAATAGATCTTATGTATTATTTACGTTAAAGTCAGATAAAAATATGTTACACAGTTTAATGGCTTTAAGCGGCCTGCGTAATCATTTTAAATCTTTTACAAAGGATCTGATCGATCTGGACAATTCAAGTGCGCAATCAAAATTAACACAATTTCAACCCACTGTATTTTCAGAAGCTGCTTGGGTACAACTCCTCTTTACCATTAAATTTTGGATGGACGACAATTCTCCAGGTTTTGAAAAAACTGATATTCTTATTGAAAAGTCTATCAATACTGTTTTTGAAGTATTTAACAATACGCCTCTTGAGCAGGTATTTGATTTAGGAAAATTTTTATTTAAAGAGCGTATGGCTTAGTCCAATTAATGAAAACATTAGACCATATTCCCACGGGCAAGATTGAAAGAGCCACTACTTTAGTTAAAACAGGTATTAAAATTGGAGGTAATTATGCAAAGTACTATTCCAAGAAAATAATTAGTCCAAGTTTAGACAAGGAGCAACTCAATAAAGATAACGCAGAAGATATTTACGATGGATTAAAAGACCTTAAAGGCAGTGCACTTAAGGTGGCTCAAATGCTGAGTATGGAAAAAAATCTTCTGCCTAGGGCATTTGTAGAACAATTTTCTTTAGCGCAATTCTCTGTTCCTCCGCTTTCGGCTCCTCTAGTGAGAAAAGTATTTAAGAGATACCAGGGCGCTTACCCTGAAGAGGTATATGATACATTCTCTAAAGATTCTGTTAATGCAGCGAGTATAGGTCAAGTACACAAAGCGACCAAAGGTGGAAAAACACTTGCAGTCAAGATTCAATATCCTGGTGTTGCAGACAGTGTAAAATCCGATTTGGCACTTGTAAAGCCAGTTGCTTTGAGAATGTTTAACTTAAAAGGTCAAGATACTGACAAATATTTCAAAGAGGTAGAAGACAAACTTATAGAAGAAACTGATTATGTATTAGAGGTGGAGCAAAGTCAGGAAATTTCTAAAGCTTGTAGTGTTATTAAAAATATTTCTTTTCCTACCTATTACCCCTCTATGTCCAATACGAGAATTATTACAATGGATTGGATACAGGGAGAACATTTGAGTGAATATGTGGCTAAACCATTTTCTGAAGCACATGGGAACCTTCTTGGTCAAGCTTTGTGGGATTTTTATATGTATCAAATTCACGTTCTTAGAAAGGTTCACGCAGACCCTCATCCAGGTAATTTCCTCATTAGACCTTCTAAAACCCAAGTGGGAAATCCAGAATTGGTCGCTATAGATTTTGGTTGTATTAAATCAATTCCTGAAGATTTTTATGTGCCCTATTTTGAATTGGCCAATGAAACAAGTCTAAAAGATCCTGATTTTTTTATGCAAAAGTTAAAAGCCTTAGAGATCATAACTCCTTCAGACACTACAACAGAAATAGATTATTTTAAAGAATTGTTTCATGAAATGCTCAGTCTGTTTACAGCGCCTTTTCACAAGGAGGTATTTGATTTTGGAGATCCTGTGTTTTGGGGTAATATTGCTTCTTTAAGTGAACGCTACGCCAATGATCCTACCATTCGTAAAATGAATGGGAATAGAGGTTCTAAGCATTTCTTGTATATTAATAGAACCTTCTTTGGGTTATTTAATTTATTGTTTGATCTTAAAGCTAAAGTAACAGTGAACACTTACAAAGACTTGTCGCTAGTATAATAGAATTCTCACTATATTGCAGTCTCAAGAAACATTTTAAGATGACGTACCATTCAAAAATTATTGGTTTAGGCCATTACGTACCCGAAAATATAGTGACAAATGATGATTTGTCTAAATTAATAGATACCAATGACGCATGGATTAAAGAGCGTACTGGTATAGAACAGCGAAGGCATGTGGTAAAAGGATCTGGAGAGACTACCACAACAATGGGAGTTAAAGCTGCTCAAGTAGCTATAGAAAGAGCAGGTATAGACAAACAAGAAATTGATTTTATTGTTTTTGCTACCTTAAGTCCAGATTATTATTTCCCAGGCCCTGGGGTACTGGTTCAAAGAGACTTGGGTATAGATACAGTAGGTGCTTTGGATGTGAGAAACCAATGCTCTGGATTTGTCTATGCACTCTCTGTAGCAGACCAATACGTGAAGTCGGGGATGTATAAAAATGTACTTGTTATTGGGTCTGAGCTCCAGTCCCATGGAATGGACATGACCACAAGGGGGAGAAATATATCTGTAATTTTTGGTGATGGCGCTGGAGCTGCAATAGTCTCTCGAGAAGAAGATTTAACTAAAGGTATTTTGTCTACACACTTACATTCTGAAGGAGAACATGCAGAAGCACTTTCTTTATTAGCTCCTGGAATGGGAAGTAGGTGGGTGACAGATATTTTAGAAGACAATGACCCTGAGGACGTTTCTTACTACCCTTATATGGATGGGCAATTCGTATTTAAAAATGCCGTAGTACGTTTTTCTGAAGTCATTAATGAAGGACTCAAGGCAAATGAATTAACTAAAGAAGATATTTCGCTCTTGGTGCCACATCAAGCAAACCTCAGAATAGCACAATTTATTCAAAAGAAATTTGGCTTGTCCAACGACCAGGTCTTTAACAATATAATGAAATACGGAAATACCACTGCCGCATCTATTCCAATTGCGCTTACGGAAGCTTGGGAGCAAGGAAAGGTTAAAGAAGGAGATCTAGTGGTATTGGCTGCATTTGGTAGTGGATTTACTTGGGGCTCAGCCATTATTCGCTGGTAGCAGATACCCCTTTCATTAAAATTATTACAGTCAAATTTTCTATAAAAAAAGCAAGAGGCTACGGCCTCTTTTTTTTGTTATTTTTCACGAATAAGGTACAAACCTATAAAGGTAAGCAGCCCATTTAAGGGCAATAATTCATACCCAATAATGTAACCATTTAACCATGCCTCAGGCAGGTTGGCAATGGTAATAATGAGTCCCAAAACAACTAGCGCTACAATCCAAGCGTATTGGTCTTTAATTTGATGTTTTGTCAATACGCCAAAGGCAAAAAGCCCTAAGAGGGGACCATAGGTATACGTGGCCACTGTGAGAAGACCGTCAATGATATTTTTATCCAATACGTATTTGAAACTAATTATCACCAAAACCAGCAAAGCGCTCATTACTATATGCACTTTTTTTCTGGTACTTTTCTGTGTTTTTTCTTCCTGCTTTTCAATGCCCAAAAAGTCAATGCAAAAAGAGGTGGTTAAAGAAGTTAAAGCAGAATCTGCACTAGAGTAAGCTGCAGCAATGAGGCCTAGCATAAAAGTAATTCCAACCCATATCGGTAAACCACTATTGAGTGCTATTTCAGGAAATAAAAGGTCTGTTTTAGGGCTACCATCTAAAAGTGGTATGGCAACATTGAAACGCTCTGCATAAATAAATAACAAGGCACCCAGGAGTAAAAAAATTAAATTGACCACGACGAGAACCAGACTAAAACTAATCATATTTTTTTGCGCAGCTCCTATATCTCTACAGCTTAAGTTTTTTTGCATCATATCTTGATCCAAACCTGTCATACAAACAGCAATGAAAAGCCCTCCGAAAAATGATTTAACCAAATGATTTTTTTCAAAAAAGGAATCTGTTACCCAAAGATCGCTCAAAGGAATTAGTGCTTCACTTGAAATAAAATCCCCCATTGTCCAGCCTAATTTTTGATTGATAAAATAGATCGAAAACCCTACTGCTAAAAGCATAAATAAGGTTTGCAAGGTATCTGTCCATACAATTGTCTTTATGCCTCCTCTAAAGGTATATGCCCAAATTAATAATATGGAGAGTATCACGGTAGCTTCAAAGGGAACACCCCAACTGTCAAATACAAATTGTTGTAATACTATGGCCACTAAGAATAGTCTAAATGAAGCCCCAAGCACTCTAGATATGAAAAAGAAAAATGCCCCAGTCTTATAACTAACTACCCCAAATCTGTTGTTTAGGTACTCATAAATAGAGGTTAGGTTGGCTTTGTAGTAAATTGGCAATAAGACAAATGCAATAATAAAGTAACCAGCTAGGTAACCAAAAACCACTTGCATATAACTAAACCCTGTACTGGCAACCCAGCCAGGGACTGAAATAAAAGTCACTCCAGACAAAGAAGCTCCTATCATACCAAAGGCAACTACATACCAGGGAGATTTCCCTCCTGCCTTAAAAAAATCATCATTGGAGTCGTTTTTTGAAGTGGCAAAAGATATGCCCATGAGCACTAGAAAATAAAGACTGATTAAAACGACAATAGCAATTGGACTCATTTGGATGTGTTTTGTGACCACAAGATACATCAGTTTCTTTTAAATAGATCATGACTTTTAATTCTGTAATAATACATTGAGTTAGAAAGTTAAAATTGCCGTGTTGAAGTCTGTTAAATATTGTATTTTTACCCTATGGAATTTTCTTCTAAATTATTGGAAAATGCAGTAAATGAGATGTCTCAATTACCGGGTATTGGTAAGAGAACAGCTTTGCGATTAGTGTTGCATTTACTCAGGCAGGAGGCTTCGCAAACTACCGATTTAGCAGCTGCTTTGGTGCATTTGAAAACAGAGATTAAATATTGTTCCAACTGTTTTGGTATATCAGATACCGCCCAATGTCATATCTGTGCCAATACCAAAAGAGATCAGAGTTTGCTTTGTGTGGTAGAAGACATTAGAGATATTATGGCCATTGAAAACACCTCTCAATACAACGGTTTGTATTTTGTTCTAGGAGGTAAGATTTCTCCTATGGAAGGTATTGGCCCTGGGGATTTAAACATTACACCATTGGTAGAGAAGTTGAGGGAAGGTGTGGTCAAAGAAGTTATTTTTGCGATGAGTGCCTCTATGGAAGGAGATACCACCAACTTTTATATTTTTAAACAAATAGAAGGTTTAGCCATTAAAACATCTACCATAGCTAGAGGAATTTCTGTTGGAGATGAATTGGAATATGCAGATGAGGTTACCCTTGGTAGGAGTATACTTCAGCGAATTCCGTTTGAAAACGCATTAAAAGCACAGTAAATTAAAGTAAACTCAGTAATGAAGACTTTTTTATGCTATTTTTGCAAAAAAATAAACAAATAAAGCACTATAATTATACATATGGCAAGATTTGAATTAAAACTGCCTCAGATGGGGGAAAGTGTTGCAGAGGCAACCCTTACTGCATGGTTGAAAGAGGTTGGTGACACTATTGAACAGGAAGAAGGTGTTCTTGAGATTGCTACTGATAAGGTAGACACAGAGGTTCCGAGTGAGGTTTCAGGAATACTTGTTGAGAAACTTTTTGAGGTAGATCAGGTGGTTCAAGTGGGTGCCGTAATTGCAGTGATAGAAACAGCTGGAGAAATGCCTCCACTTGCCAAAGGTCAGGAAACGGTTGTCACAGAAAATCCTGTCTCCAATGATGTAAACCACTCTGTACATAAGACAGAAGAAATGGATGATGAAATTGCAGCAGAGGTCCCTTACATTCCATCAGCCTCTGTGGCGGTTAATCCTGGGTCCGATGACAAGCGTTTTTATTCGCCATTAGTGAAAAATATTGCCAAGCAAGAGGGATTATCCCTTTTAGATTTGGCACAAATTGCTGGTTCTGGGAGTGAAGGTAGGGTCACTAAAAATGATATTTTATTGTTTGTTGAGTCAAGAAAAACAATGGCTCCTATAGCGGGTCTTCAAAGCTCAATTAATCATGAAGACAATGCGGTATCGAGGGAACCTAAAACAGCCTCGGCTGAAGCTTTAACAGATTTTAGCAAACCTAAAACAGCTTCTACTCAGCCGTCTATTCCCTCTGGAGTAGGCAATATAGCCTCTGAAGTGGTAGAAATGAGTAGGATGGGGAAACTTATCGCTCAGCATATGATGGCTAGTCTTCAGACTTCTGCCCATGTGCAAAGTTTTATTGAAGTAGATGTGACTAAAATTGTCACCTGGAGAAATAAGGTAAAAGAGGTATTTGCTCAAAGGGAAGGGGAGAAATTTACGTTTACCCCAATTTTCATGGAGGCGGTTGCAATGGCTTTGAAAAAGCACCCCATGATGAATATTTCCCTTGAGGGAGAACGTATTATAAAGCACAAACATATACATATTGGCATGGCTGCTGCGCTTCCAGACGGAAATCTTATTGTACCCGTAATTAAGCATGCAGACCAATTGAATATGACGGGTATGGCTAAGGTGGTGAACGATTTAGCGACTAGGGCTAGAGAAAATAAATTGAAGCCAGATGAGATAAAAGGAGGAACTTATACAGTGACTAATGTGGGTTCTTTTGGTAGTGTTTTTGGCACCCCTATTATCAATCAGCCACAAGTGGGTATTCTCGCTTTAGGTGCCATTAGAAAAGTGCCTGCTGTGATTGAAACTGTTGAGGGAGATTTTATTGGAATTCGCTCTAAAATGTTCTTGTCCCACTCCTATGATCATCGCGTGGTGAATGGTGCGCTAGGCGGAATGTTTATTAAAACAATCGCAGATTACCTAGAATCTTGGGATCCTAATAGAGCGGTATAATGAAAAAGGTAATAACTGTTTTATTGATTGTTTTATCATGGGGATTTGTGGCAGCACAAGACACTTCTGAAACACCTTCATATGAAAAGAGGGTCTTTCATATGAATGAAGATGAAATGCCTTATGCTATTTTATTACCAGAAAATTACGATGCTTCTAAGTCCTACCCATTGTTGCTGTTCCTCCATGGAGCTGGAGAAAGAGGCTCAGACAACGAGCGTCAATTAATTCATGGGGCGTCTCTTTTTACGGCCCAATCATTTAGGAGAAAATATCCAGCTATTATTCTCATACCCCAATGCGGGTCTAGTGATTATTGGAGCAATGTAAAAAAAGAAGTGACTCAAGGGGGATTGCCAGATTTTAGCTTTTATAAAAAAGGGGCTCCAACTAAGGCAATGCTTCTTTTAGAAGGACTTTTAGATGAAGTTCTTCAGAACTATTCATTGGATAAAAACCGCTTGTATGTAGGAGGCCTATCTATGGGAGGTATGGGGACATTTGAATTGGTCAAACGCAATCCTAAAATGTTTGCAGCGGCTTTTCCTATATGTGGTGGGGCGTCACCTAAAGCAATCAGAAAATATAAAAGACCTTCATGGTGGGTTTTTCATGGAAATGCAGACCCAGTAGTTCCTGCAGATTTTTCTACTCAAATAGTGAAAAGATTCAAAAAGCGTGGCTATGATGTGCGTTATGCCCTTTATGAAGGGGTTGGCCACAACAGTTGGGATCTTGCATTTAAAGAGCCTGGATTATTTCCATGGTTGTTTTCAAATACCAAATAAAGCCCCAGGGAGCGTTAGGAGAAAGGGCTTGTATATCTTATCTTTGGGTATGGAAAAGACACAACTTAAACTTCACAGGCCTATTTGTTTTTTTGATTTAGAGACCACTGGAATAAATGTTGCCAAGGATAGAATAGTAGAAATTGCTGTGCTTAAGGTGTTCCCTAATGGAAACAAAGAGAGCAAAACTTGGTTGGTCAATCCAGAGATGCCTATCCCAAAAGAAGTGATTGCAGTACACGGTATTACTGATGAAAAAGTAGCGAATGAACCCAATTTTAAGACCCTTGCACCTCAAGTACATGCACTTATTAAAGATGCAGATTTAGCTGGGTTTAATTCCGATAGGTTTGACATTCCTTTGTTGGCAGAGGAAATGCTAAGAGCTGGAATAGACTTTGATATGAAAAATAGGGTTTCTGTAGATGTACAAACTATTTTCCATAAGATGGAGAAGAGAACTTTGGGAGCGGCTTATCAGTTTTATTGTCAAAAAGTATTAGAAAATGCTCATGCTGCCGCTGCAGATACACAGGCTACTTATGAAGTGTTGTTGGCGCAATTAGATCGTTACGATGATTTGGAGAATGAAGTAAAATGGCTCTCTGAATTTTCTAGTAGAAAAAAATCGTTAGATTTTGCAGGCTTTATTGTTGAAGATAAGAATGGTGAAGCAGTTTTTTCTTTTGGAAAGCATAAATTTAAAAAAGTGGTTGATGTTTTAGAAGCTGAACCTGGTTATTACGGTTGGATTATGCAGGCAGATTTTCCTTTATACACTAAAAAAGTACTGACCCAAATAAGGGTTTCGAGTTTAAATAACGCTTTGTAAATATCATCATATGAAGATTATATGTATAGGTCGCAATTATCAAGACCATATCTCTGAACTTTCCAATCAAAGACCAAAAGACCCTGTAGTGTTTATAAAGCCAGACTCTGCTGTATTACCCAAAGAGCAAGATTTTTATATCCCTGATTTTTCTTCAGATATTCATTATGAGGTAGAGGTTTTAGTGAAAATCAAAAAAGTAGGAAAACACATTAGTCCAGAATTTGCGCATTTGTATTTCGATGAGGTGGGTCTAGGTATTGATTTTACAGCTAGAGACCTTCAGGAGGAACTTAAGTCTAAAGGTTTGCCTTGGGAGAAGTGTAAGGGCTTTGACGGCTCTGCTGTGATTGGCGAGTGGAAGTTTGTTAAAGACTTTCCTCAGCTCAATAGTCTTAATTTTTCACTTGAGAAAAATGGTAAAATGGTGCAACAGGCCAACACTAAAGATATGTTATGGTCTGTTGAGGAACTGTTGTCTTATGTCTCTACTTTTTTCACTCTAAAAAAGGGCGATATTATATTTACAGGAACCCCTGCAGGAGTTGGAACTATTTCAGCGGGAGATTCTTTAGAAGGTTTTCTAGAAGGACAATCTATGTTTAAAATTGGTGTTAAGTAATCACAAACAATTTAAAAATAGATATGAAGTATAACTTAGCAAGATTAGAGACTTTGGCAGAGGGGGATAAGGACTTCATAGTGAGAGTGCTAAAGGTTTTCATAACAGAGGTTACTGCAGATATTCAGAAAATGCAAGATGCATTTGAATCAGAAGACATATTGGATATTTCAGCACTAGCCCATAAAATAAAACCTAATTTAATTTTACTTGGCTTGGATCAAGCAACGGCAATATCTATAAGATTAGAAAAAAATAGATTGAGGCCTTTGTCCTTGTCTATTTTAAAAAGTCAATTGGATCAACTTCAAGCTTCGGTAGCTGAAGTGGTGGTTTTATTAAAAAAAGATTTTTTATTAGTATGAATGCAAAAATAATCACAATTGGAGATGAAATTCTCATTGGTCAAATTGTAGATACCAACGCTACCTATATGGCTCAAGAGCTTAATAAGATAGGAGTTAGTGTGATTGAAATGCTAAGTATTAAGGACCAAACATCGGCTATTTTAACTGCCCTAGAAATGGCACAAAATCAGGTAGATTTGGTTCTTATTACTGGTGGATTGGGCCCCACAAAAGACGACATTACTAAGGCTGCACTTTGTACCTATTTTGACGATCACTTGGTAGAAAATACTGAGGTGCTTGCACATATTAAAATGCTTTTTGAAAAGTATATTTCTACTAAAATGAACGCCAGTAACCTTACCCAAGCTTTGCTCCCGTCTAAAGCCATTCCATTAAAAAATAATTATGGTACTGCCCCAGGAATGTGGCTTAAAAAGGAAAGAACTGTTTTTGTTTCTATGCCTGGAGTTCCCTTTGAGATGAAATCTCTAATGATCGAGTCAGTGATTCCTAAAATTGTGTCAGACTTTAAAAGACCTCATATTATTCATCAAACTATTCAAACTTATGGCGTAGGGGAGTCTGCCATTGCAGAGACTATTGCAGACTGGGAAGACGCTTTGCCGGAGCACATAAAATTGGCCTATTTGCCTAGTTTGGGGAAGGTTCGCTTGCGGTTGTCGGCCGTAGGCCCAGATAAAGATCTTTTAGAGAAAGAGGTTTCAGACTTAGTGAGTGAAGTGCTACCCATGCTGGGAGATATAGTCTATGGGATGGAGACCGCAGATCTTTTAGAAGAGGTGGTGGCCAAAACACTCACTTTAAAGAAGCAAACACTTGCTGTGGCGGAGAGTTGTACGGGAGGAAAAGTTTCAGCTGCTTTTACGGCTTTGCCGGGTGCGTCTGCTTATTTTAAGGGGGGGGTTGTCGCTTATGAAACCCTACAGAAAACGAATCTCTTAGGGGTAAGTGAGTCGCTCATAAATCAGTATTCAGTAGTGAGTAAAGAGGTGGCTTCTGCTATGGCCCTAGGGGTTCAAAAACTTATGAATACTGATTTTGCCATAGCTACTACTGGGAATGCAGGGCCCTCAAAAGGAGACTCAGACGCTGCTGTTGGCACCGTTTGTATTGCTATTGCACATCCCAAAGGGGTGCATTCTGAAATTTTCTCCATGGGAAACCATCGGGAACGCATTGTACAGAAGGCTGTTAACAAGGCTTTGGAGCTTTTACAAAAAGAAATTATAAAATTCTAAAAAAGATTTTTGTAAGAGAGATAAAAAAGATATAAATTTGCAGCCTGTTTAAAATAACTCATAAAGAAGCGAAATGTCTAAAGTTTGTGAAATTACTGGAAAGAAGGCTATGGTTGGAAACAATGTTTCCTTCTCTATCAATAAGACCAAAAGAAAGTTTGAAGTAAATCTTTCTAAAAAGCGTTTCTACATTCCTGAAGAGGATCGTTGGATCACTCTTAAGGTTTCTACAAGAGCTCTAAAGAGCATTAATAAAAAAGGAATATCTGCTGTTTTAAAAGAAGCAGGTAAAAAAAACGGATTGGTAAAGTAATCCTATAAAGAATAATTAAGATGGCTAAGAAAGGCAATAGAATCCAAGTTATTTTAGAATGTACAGAGCACAAAGAATCTGGTGTTGCTGGAACTTCTAGATACATTACAACAAAAAACAAAAAGAACACGCCAGACAGAATGGAGATTAAGAAATTTAATCCAATTCTAAAGCGCATGACTGTTCATAAAGAAATAAAATAATAAGCCATGGCAAAGAAGACAGTAGCATCCCTACAGACAAGTTCGAAAAGATTAACCAAAGCTATTAAAATGGTCCGTTCTCCAAAGACCGGTGCCTACACTTTTGCAGAGTCTGTAATGGCTCCTGAATTAGTAGACGAGTGGTTGTCTAAAAAATAATCGCACTTTAGCGTATACTAAAAGCTACTTTCTATTAGAGAGTAGCTTTTTTGTTTTATATCTTTACCCAACAGAACCGATCAAATGAGTTTTTTTAAAAAAATTTTCTCTTCAGATAAGAAAGAGACCTTAGACAAAGGTCTTGAAAAGACCAAATCCTCTTTTCTCTATAAATTAGAGAAGGTAGTAGTTGGTAAAACCACAGTAGATGCAGAAACACTCGATCATTTAGAGGAGGTTTTAGTTAGTTCGGACGTTGGCGTAGACACCACCCTTAAAATTATTGACAGAATTGAGGCTAGAGTAAAGTCTGACAAATATGTTGGATTAGACGAGCTCAATCAAATTCTAAAGGAAGAGATTGCCGGCTTGTTGTCTGAAACAGATCACGGAGAAGCTGCAGATTTTAGTATTCCTAAAAGCGAGCATCCGCATGTGATTATGGTGGTGGGCGTGAATGGCGCGGGAAAGACCACTACTATTGGCAAGTTGGCGCATCAATTTAAAGGAAAAGGATTAAAAGTGGTATTGGGCGCTGCAGATACCTTTAGGGCAGCAGCTATTGATCAATTGGTAGTTTGGGCAGACCGAGTAGGGGTGCCTATCGTAAAACAACAGATGGGGAGCGATCCTGCCTCTGTTGCCTTTGACGCTTTAAGTGCCGGTGTGGCGCAAAACGCCGATGTTGTAATTATAGACACCGCAGGACGTTTACACAACAAGATTAATCTCATGAATGAGTTGGCTAAGGTTAAACGGGTTATGAACAAAGTCATTCCTGGGGCCCCTCATGAGGTTTTATTGGTTTTAGATGGATCTACTGGTCAAAATGCTTTTCAGCAAGCGCAGCAGTTCACAAAAGCCACTGAAGTTACTTCTCTGGCCATCACAAAACTAGACGGAACCGCGAAAGGCGGCGTGGTGATTGGTATTTCAGATCAGCTTCAAATTCCAGTGAAATATATTGGCGTAGGGGAAGCCATTCAAGACCTCCAAGTATTTAATAAATACGAATTTGTAGATTCCTTCTTCAACAGAAGCTAAACTTTTTATCCCTCTCTATGCGTACAAAGTCTATTAAGACCAATAAAATTAATGTAGTCACTCTTGGTTGTTCTAAGAACATATATGACTCAGAAGTATTAATGGGCCAGTTAAAAGCCAACAATAAGGAAGTTGCTCATGAAGAGGAAGGGAATATTGTAGTGATTAATACCTGTGGTTTTATTGCTAATGCCAAAGAAGAGAGTGTGAACACCATACTGTCTTATGTAGCCCAAAAAGAGGCTGGAGTGGTAGATAAGGTTTTTGTAACCGGTTGTTTAAGTGAGCGCTATAAGCCAGATTTGCAAAAGGAAATTCCAAATGTAGATGCTTATTTTGGGACCACTGAACTGCCTAATTTATTAAAAGCTCTTGAGGCAGATTATAAACATGAGCTTATTGGAGAGCGCCTTACTACGACACCAAAGAACTACGCCTATATGAAAATTGCTGAAGGCTGTGATAGACCTTGTTCTTTCTGTGCCATTCCACTCATGCGAGGAAAACACAAGAGCACCCCCATAGAGGAGCTAGTCACTCAAGCGGAATCATTAGCAGCAAAAGGGGTGAAAGAGCTTATTTTAATTGCTCAAGACCTCACCTATTACGGATTGGATTTGTACAAGAAACGCGCCTTGGCAGCATTATTAGAGGCACTTGTAAAAGTAGAGGGCATTTCTTGGATTAGATTGCATTATGCCTTTCCAACAGGTTTTCCTTTGGAGGTCTTAGACCTCATGAAACAAGAACCTAAAATTTGTAATTATATAGACATTCCATTACAACATATTTCAGATCCTATTCTCAAGAGTATGAGAAGGGGAACCACTAAGGCTAAAACAGATGCACTCATTGCTGAGTTTAGATCTAGAGTACCTGAAATGGCCATTAGAACAACCTTGATTGTGGGGTATCCTGGAGAAACAGAGGAAGATTTCCAGACCCTTAAGCAATGGGTAATAGAGCGTCGTTTTGATCGTTTGGGTTGTTTTACCTATAGCCATGAAGAAGACACTCATGCCTATGCTTTAGAAGACAATGTTCCTCAGGAAGTTAAAGAGGCTAGAGCGGCAGAAATCATGGACATTCAAGCACAAATTTCATGGGAACTAAACCAAGAAAAAGTAGGCCGTTCTTTTAAATGTATCATTGATCGAAAAGAAGGAAACTATTTTGTGGGAAGAACAGAAGCAGATTCTCCGGATGTAGACAATGAAGTACTGATAGACGCCAGTGCGTATTACCTTAAAGTAGGCGAGTTTGTTAAGGTAGAAATTACAGAAGCAGGAGATTTTGACTTGTATGGGGTTCCTAAGAACGTAGCACCACTAGAAAAATAGCCTTTTAGAGCTCTTTTTAAAAGGATCTAATGCTCTTTAGATATGGAGATGCTTGGATGCTTTTTTCTGTATTTTTCGTATGTGTGAATTTGTCTTCCTAGTTTCGCTAGAAATGGAATTCCTATGCTGTCATACTCGTAGTTGTTGTCATTGAATATGCCGTTCTGATTGACTAAAATGGTGGCTGTCACAAAATAAGACAAGTTGTTTTTACGATCTTCTATATAAGCGCAATCTGTGAGGGTGCCATAGGCATACCCTACTTTATTGTAGATTTTTATATGTTTTGGTAATTGTTTCTTGGTGTCTCCAAACCAAAGAAACTTACCGTAACTGTCATAATAGATTTTTGGATCATAGCCTTGTTCTCTTGGGAGTTTCTGCATAGATTCCAGCAAAAAACTCCGTTTTTCCTCTGATATATTAAAGCGTTCTGTTTCTTTAAAGGCCTCAGGAAAAATGACTCTTTTGATCATTTCGTGTTGTGCGCTGAGTGAAAAGTAATTTTTATAAGAAAAATCGAAAGGGGTTTCTACAATAAATCCATCTTGAACATAGCCAATTCCTTTATTGAGGTGGCTGAGGTTTAAAGGCCTTGGGGTATTATTGGTGTTAGAATGAATGGTTAAAGTGTTGTTCCCATTGAAACGAAGGTCTATTGTCTTGGTGGTAGGATTAGCAGCATCTGACGTAGATAGTCTGTGCGATATTCTCAGCGGGTGTATACCTTTGCTTTTTAGTTTGCTGTTGATATAATCACTTCCAAGAAATTCAAAAAGCCTGTTGTTGGCTTCATTATCACTAACAGCGAAGATCTCATTGATCGTACCCGCAAAATTATACATAGTGGTATCTCCTTCTACTAGATAATGGTCTAGGTGAGACCTATTTAATTCAGTGAGTTTTTCTAGTGATAGTACTGCTGCAGGAAATTTCACAGTGCTTGCTGGATAAAAATAATGTAGGGAGTCTAATTGGAATGAATGCTCTTGAAATACAAGGCTTTCTAAAGGGTCTCTTTCAACGGTTGTCAATAAAATTTGAATCTCGTGAGCCTCTAAATTATCCATGACCCTCTTAATTTTCTTAGAGGGGCTGGACAGCGCATAATCCAGCGCATTTTCAAAGTTTTTAGGATGGCTGCCGCAGCTAAAAAGAACCATAGTAGCGGCAGTTAAAACAATACCTTTTAGGGAGTGATATGTTGTTTTTAAGACTTGTTTCATGGGCCTATGTTAAGCTATTTTTTCTCCTCTATGAGGCCTGAGCGCGTCTCTAAATACTATCATAAGGTCTTTTGGAACCACCACATATGCCGTGCTGTGCATTTCAGAAATGAGGGAAGTGCCAATGTCTAGTTCTAGGTATTTTTCTTTTTCACAAAATTCCTTTAAATGAATGGTGTGATGTGTGGCTGTGGGCGCTGCATTAGGACCTCTGAAGTCCCAGATTAATTTTATTTTTTCTTCCATTTTATTGTAAGTCTAAGTCATAAATTAACCTAATTTTAGGCTTATAAACAAGCCATAGACCAGCTAATTTTTTATTTTTGTAAGATGGTTGACGGGAAAAATTTATATTTATCTTTTGGGCTAATAGCCCTACTTTTTTATTTACAGTCCTGTGAGTCATTTTTACGTACAAATGTTGAGCAGAACGCAGTGGCAAAGCTTGGAGACCAATACTTGCTTTTAGAAGACATTCCATCCTATTTATATCAGAATGCTAGTCCCCAAGATTCCGTAGCAATAGTCAATGATTATATTAACCAATGGGCTGCTAAAGAGTTGCTCATACAGAAATCATTAATTAACTTGCCTGTTGAAAAGATGGAAGCTTTTGACCGCTTGGTGTCTAATTACAAAAGTGACCTATACACATTGGCTTATAAAGAGGCACTAGTCAATTCTAGATCAGATACAGTGATTGGCTCGGAAGAGCTGGCTGCTTTTTATGCTAATGAGCAGCAAAATTTTTTAGTGAAAGAAAAATTAGTTCGGCTGAGATTTGTAAGCCTTCCAAGAAATTACAGTGATGTTGCTTTAATTGCGAGAAAGTTAAAAACTTTTGAAGCATCTGACATACGGTATTTAGATTCCATTAGTATTCAATTTAATAAATTGAATCTAAATGACTCCATATGGGTTCCTTTGACAAGAATAGTTAAGGAAATAGGTCCATTGGCACTAGATAATGAAGAAATATATTTAAAAAAATCACAATTTTTTGAATTACGGGATTCATTAGGGGTATATTTGGGACAAGTCCAAGAAGTGTTAGAAGCGAACGACATAGCCCCTTTAAGTTATGTGAAACCCACCTTGGAGCAAATTTTGAAAATCAGAAAGAAACAGGAGTTTCTGAGACAAATAGAAAGAGATATAATTGATGAAGCTATTAAAAATAAAGAACTTGAAATTTACCATTAAAATCACTCGTTTTATAAGTGTAACGCTATTATTTATGTGTTCATTGACCTTAATGGCTCAGGACAATTTAGTGGTGCAAGACAGTCAGGTAGAACCCCCTCAGTCAATGGATTCATTAACTCAATCCGAAGTTAAACAGGCATTCAAAAGAATAAAGCTGGACGGTATTGCAGCTGTTGTAGGTGATTATGTCATATTAGAATCTGATATTGAAAAAACACTGATAGACTTAAAAAGTCAAGGAGTATCTGATCAAGATGTAAACCGTTGCCAACTACTAGGTAAACTTATGGAAGACCGTCTTTTTGCACACCAAGCAGTTCAAGATAGTGTGCTTATTTCAGACGACGAAATTGCCGCTATTGGGGAACGCCAGTTACAACAGTTGGTTTCACAGGCAGGTTCTTTGGATCGCGTGCTTAAAGTGTATAAAAAAGAAGATGAAGAGAGTTTTAGACAAGAATTATATAAAATTAATAAACTCAGAATGCTTTCTGAAAGAATGCAAACTAAGGTAGTAGAGGAGATAGAAATTACTCCAGAGGAAGTAAGACAGTTTTTTAACGACATCCCTAAAGAAGAGCGCCCTGTGTTTGGTGCTGAGTTAGAGATTTCTCAAATTGTAAAAACCCCTAAAGCTCCTGAGGAAGAGAAGCAAAAAGTGATAGACAAGCTCAAAGAATTAAAAGCGGATGTGGAAGACAATAATGCCAGTTTTTCTGTTAAGGCTATTTTATATTCACAGGATCCTGGATCAAAATCTAAAGGTGGTTTTTACGCTATGACAAGAGAAACTCCTTTTGTTAAAGAATTTAAGGATGTGGCTTTTTCTTTACAGGAAGGTGAGATTTCAGAACCATTTGAAACTCCCTTTGGTTATCATATTATTTACATTGAAAAAATCAGAGGTCAGGAATTGGATTTAAGGCATATTTTAATGGTCCCTGAAGTGCCAAGTAGTGCTGTAAAAGAGGCTATTGATGAATTAAATGATATCAAAAAGAAAATTGAGGAAGGAGCCTTTACTTTTGCAGAAGCGGCACTTAATTTTTCTGACGAAAAAGAAACTAAATTTGACGGTGGAGTACTCAGAAATCCAACTAATTATGACTCTAGATTTGAATTGACCAAAATGGATCCTAGTCTCTACAAACAAGTGAGTAATTTAAAAGACAATGAAATTTCATCACCCATAGAAGAACCAGACCCAAGAGGCGGACAGACCAAATACAAAATATTGAAAATCTCTAATAGGTATGATGAACATACAGCAGATTTTGCCAGAGATTACATGAAAATTCAAGAGCTCGCTAAGACCGAAAAGCAATTAAAAGCAATTAATGCTTGGCGTGCAACCCATATTGAGGATACTTACATTAGTGTGAGTAAATCTAATAGAGACTGTGATTTCGCAAACAACTGGGTGAAAGAATAATTTTCATGGGTGTTTGTTGTCAATTTATTAAAAACATGACTGTTTCTTAATAAAAGTTGAATTAACTCCTTTCGAAAACGATTTCTTGCTATTGAACTCCTCACTTTTTACTATTTTTACCAGCATTAACTTAAATACCAAAATCAAATGGCATTTGACATAGATATGATTAAAGGGGTGTATTCCCAAATGGCGGAGCGTGTAGACCAAGCACGTGAATTAGTGGGGAGACCCTTAACTTTGTCTGAAAAGATATTATATAGCCATTTGTGGGATGGCACACCAAATAAAGCATTTACAAGAGGTAAGGACTATGTAGACTTTGCTCCAGATAGAATTGCATGTCAAGATGCTACCGCTCAGATGGCTTTGCTGCAATTTATGCAAGCAGGAAAGGCCAAAGTTGCAGTGCCCACAACAGTTCATTGCGACCACCTCATTCAAGCTAAAAGTGGTGCGGTGGCAGATTTAAAAGTAGCTAATAGTACCAGTGAAGAGGTATTTAATTTCTTGGAATCTGTTTCAAATAAATATGGTATTGGTTTTTGGAAACCAGGAGCGGGGATTATTCACCAAGTAGTTTTAGAAAATTATGCTTTCCCAGGTGGAATGATGATTGGTACGGACTCACATACTGTAAACGCAGGTGGTCTTGGAATGTTAGCTATAGGAGTAGGAGGTGCAGACGCAGTAGATGTAATGGCAGGTATGGCATGGGAACTAAAATTTCCTAAATTGATAGGTGTGAAGTTAACAGGTAATATTTCTGGTTGGACTTCCGCTAAAGATGTTATTCTTAAAGTTGCTGGGATTCTCACTGTTAAAGGAGGAACCGGCGCAATAGTTGAATATTTTGGGGAAGGTGCAACAAACTTGTCTTGTACCGGTAAAGGCACTATATGTAATATGGGTGCTGAAATAGGCGCTACTACCTCTACCTTTGGGTATGACGCTTCAATGGAACGTTATTTAAGGGCTACAAATAGAAATGACGTTGCAGACGCTGCAAACGAGGTTAAAGATTACCTTACAGCAGATCCTGAGGTGTACGCTCAGCCAGAAAAATACTTTGATGAGATCATTGAAATAGACTTAAATACTTTAAGACCTCATTTAAATGGGCCTTTTACACCAGATCTTGCCACTCCAGTTGGAGAATTAGGAGAGAAGGCCAAGGCAAATGATTGGCCTTTAAAAGTAGATTGGGGATTAATAGGATCATGTACAAATTCTTCCTACGAAGATTTGACAAGAGCAGCTTCTATAGCAAAACAGGCTATTGACAAGAAGATTAAGCCTAAGTCAGATTTCGGTATTAATCCAGGTTCTGAACAAATTAGATTCACAGCAGAAAGAGATGGACTACTTCAGATTTTCGAAGAGGTAGGTGCTACTATTTTTACTAATGCTTGTGGTCCATGTATTGGGCAATGGGACAGAAGTGATCTTAAAGGCGATGAGAAAAATACTATTGTTCATTCTTTTAATAGAAACTTTTCTAAACGTGCAGACGGTAATCCAAATACCCATGCCTTTGTTGGTTCTCCAGAAATGGTTGCCGCTATAGCAATCTCAGGAAGGTTAGATTTCGATCCAATGAACGACACCTTGATCAATGAAGATGGAGAAGCCGTTAAATTAGATATGCCACTAGGTATTGAATTACCTGTAAACGGTTTTGCAGTAGAAGACGCTGGGTTTATCGCTCCCGATGAAGATGGTTCTGGAGTTTCAGTTAAAGTAAGCCCTACTTCAGAAAGGTTACAATTGTTAGAATCATTTGAGCCTATTGAAAACGAAAGTCTAGCAGAGGTGAAACTTTTGATTAAAGCGCAGGGAAAATGTACTACTGATCACATTTCTATGGCAGGTCCGTGGTTGCGTTTTAGAGGACATTTAGATAATATTGCGAACAATACATTAATTGGAGCAGTTAATGCCTTCAATCAGAAAACTAATTTTGTGAAAAATCAGCTTTCTGGCGAATATATGGGTGTTCCAGACGCACAAAGGGCTTATAAAGCTGCTGGTATTAAAACCATTGTAGTAGGGGACCATAATTATGGAGAAGGTTCTTCAAGAGAACATGCAGCTATGCAACCAAGGCATCTTGGTGTTGCAGCAGTACTCGTTAAATCTTTTGCACGTATTCACGAAACAAACCTTAAAAAGCAAGGGATGTTAGCCTTAACTTTTGCAAATGAGTCTGATTACGATTTAATCAAAGAAGACGACACCTTTAACTTTGTAGATATTGCTTCATTTAAAGCTGGTCAACCATTGACTATTGAAATTAAACACTCAGATGGAACTGTTCACACTATTCAAGTAAATCATACTTACAATGATTCACAAATAGCTTGGTTTAGAGCAGGTTCTGCTTTAAATGTAATTAAAAAGGAGAATGCTGCTTAGGTATAAGTAGTCCGATCAATAAAAAACACTCCATCTATTATGGAGTGTTTTTTTTTAATTTTATACTATGAAGTTAAAATCTGTCCTAATACTTATTGCTATTGGACTAGCGTTACTACTGATGTATTCACCACTGGGGAGTCAGGGTAAATTACTATTGACCAAATTACTCGCGCCAACACCAAGTTTTTTAAGCATAGACGATCAATACGAACTTCCAAACTATCAATGGAGGTTGAAAGATAAGGATTGGAACTTTTTTTCTTTAGAGCAGTCTAAAGGAAAGTTTGTTTTTGTATCATTTTGGGCCTCTTGGCATTTGCCTTCAAAGGCTTCACTAGAAAGTATTGAAAGGCTTTACAAGCGTTTTGGCAATGATATTGTCTTTCTTATTGTTACAGATGAGGAACGCGATCCCGTAAGGCAGTTCATTAAAAAACAAGACTTTACATTTCCTATTACTTATAGGGTAGTGGAAGATAAAAGCCCTTTTAAAAGTATGGATTTAGGTACAACTTATGTCATTAGTTCAAAAGGTAGAATAGTGTTAGAAACCTCTCGAATTAGCGATTGGGACAAACCAGATTTTATAGCAGAATTGTCCTCGTTACTGAAGCAATAAATAAGCCGCGAAAAAAGCGTATTGACTTAGGATTAAATGTAGCGAATACTTTCTATTTCCATAAGAATAGCTGTCGTTTATAAGCAGCTGAATCACAAATGCTACTGCAAACCAGCTTAGGTAGTTTTTTAAAGGCGCTAACCCACCCTCAAAGTACCAAAAGTCTAGTGAAGCTGCTGAGTATTCCATAAATAAGTCTAAGCCCACCATGATACTTGCAGCAAATAGTGCTTTAGTGTATTTAGAAGTATTTAATTTATGTACGAGATCTGCCGATATTAGACTAAGTACAGCCCAGTTTACACCAATAAGTAGCGGTACGCCACCTAACTTGACCCCTAAATTTTCACCGTAGAAGTAACTGCCAAAAAGCCAAGAGGTATGTACACCAATCCATTCACTTGACATGCCAATTAGAAACGCCAAGGAGAAAAGGAATATATTTCGAGAGGTGTTTATAGGGAATAGTGCGATTAAAAAAACAGTGTAAAGCATCATATTCACATATGTTTTCTCAATAAACCATTCTTGGTGTCCTAATCCAATACCAATGATTGCCGTAATGTTGAATAGCCAAACCAAACCAATAGCCAAACTTGTTTTAGGTTCAATTTGTCTTTCAATAGTCTTTGTCATCTATGTTTTTTTGTCTTAATTTTAATTAGTGATTTTTTAATAATTCTTGCTCTAGCAACATTTTAGGGTATTTGATCAAATTTAAATCATGAAATTTTCTATAAAATTTAATTGTCTTGGATTAAATTGCTGGAACTAGATCAGCCGTAATTTTTGCAGACTGAAGACATAGCGGAATTCCACCACCAGGATGTGCAGATCCACCGCAAAAAAATAAATTATCAATATGACTTTTATTAGATTGTCTTAAAAATGCTGCTTTAGGATCGTTGCTTGAAGTGCCGTAAAGGGCACCTTGGTATGCACTAGTGCTTTTTTCTATACCAATTGGGTCTAGAATTTCTTCACAGACAATATAGTCAGATATATTAACCCCCAATATATTAGATAATTTCTGGATAATTGTATCCTTCATTTTTTGTTTTAAATCTTCCCAGTCTTGACCTTTATTGGCTGGGGCGTTGACCATCACAAACCAATTTTCACAATTTTCAGGGGCGTCCGAAGGTTTTTTCTTCGAACTTATATTTACATAAATTGTTGGATCAGAAGGCAGGGTGTGTTTTTCAAATATTTCATTGAATTCACTTTCATAGTCATCACTGAAAAAAATATTATGAAGGTTTAAGGAAGGGAAAGTGGTAGCAATACCCCAATAAAATATGAGCCCAGAACTCGATCTCTCTTCTTGGATAATTCTCTTAGGTGTTCGAATGGTTGGAAGTAGTTTTTCATAGGTGTGAAACACATCTGCATTTGAAACTACCACGTCTGCTTCTAAGTGTTGGTTTTGTCCATTTACGGCTATTTCCACCCCCTTTGCGCTATTGTTTTTGACATTAATTTTAAGTACTGGTGATTCTAGTAGAAAACGGACTCCCACATCTTTGGCCAATCGAAAAAGCGATTGTCCTATAGCATGCATACCCTCTGTAGGGAAATAAGTCCCTTTGTGCATTTCTAAATGAGGAATCATACTCATAATAGCAGAAGTCTTGAAGGGAGAGGAGCCATTATAGGTGGCAAACCTGTTAAAATATTGTATGAGCTTTTTGTTTGTAAATATATTTTTATGGTGTTTGTCTAGTGAACTAAATAGATCTAAAGCGCCTAAATTAAAAATAGCTTTTAGTGTATGAGTACTAAAGTATGTGTTCCAATCATGTAGTGATTTTTCTAAGAAAATTGGAGCGGTTAAAGCGTATTTTTTGGCACTATTATCTAAATAGTCTTTCAAAACTTCTGAGGGTGTTCCGAAAAAATCTGCAGCTTCTTTTATCCATTTTTCCGGCTCCGCCGGTGCCTTAAAGGAGCTTCCATCAGGCCAGAAATAATGACAAATTACAGACTCTTTTTTATAAGTAAAGTAATTATCAACTGGCTTTTCAAATAATTCAAAAAGAGATTCTACCAATTCTGGCATAGTAAATAATGAGGGACCAAGATCAAATCTATATCCATCTTTTTTCAATACATGCATTTTACCACCCGTATAACTATTTCTTTCAATAACAGTTACCTGATAGCCTTTTTTTTGCAATCTTAAGCTACAAGCTAATCCAGCTATACCTGCGCCAATAACAATGGCCTTTTTTTGCATTATTTGAAATATTTAAAGGGAACAAACAACATTCCAAAGCACTCTCCATGTTCTTTTCCTAAATGTTTGTGGTGCATTTTATGAGCCCTTCTAATTCCTTTCGCGTATTTGTTATTAGCGTTTCTAAACCATTTAAAGCGTTGGTGTATAAAAACGTCATGTACCATGAAGTAAGTAAAACCATAAGCCATAATACCCAATCCAATGGGCCATCCTTGCCAAAAAGAAGTGTTTTCTGCAGTTATTATAAAGCCCATACTAACGACTGCATAAAAAATAAAGAAAGTGTCATTTCTCTCAAACCAGTTGTCGTGGTCTTTTTTATGGTGGTCTTCATGTAAATGCCATAAAAACCCATGCATGATATATTTATGCGAGAACCAAGCCATGAATTCCATAATACAAAACGTAGCAACAAAGCATAAAATCCAATAAAGTAGATGCATTTTTTTTATTTATGAAGGTTTAATAACTAGGTTAAATTTACAACTCAAATAAGATTTTACCAACAGTCCCATCTTTTGATGATTGGCTACCCTAATTCTAGTATTTTTTATTTCTAATGGAGGTGTATTTTTTAATTTCTTTAGTAATTTATAATAATATATGTAGGCAGTATATACCCCAAATTTCACTTCTTTAGGTAGTAAAACTATTCCTGCCAATCCATTTGAAAAATCTTCTTGAATTTCTTCTATGATCCTCGCCTTGGCCGCTTCATCTAAAGCATTTAGATTTGTGTTAGGAAAGTATGTTCTATTGAGTCCTTCAAAATCTGCCTTAAGATCTCTGAGAAAGTTTACCTTCTGAAAGGCAGACCCTAAAGCCATTGCTGCATCTTTTAAATTGTTGTACTGTTCCATGTTTCCTTTAACAAAAACCTTTAAGCACATAAGTCCTACAACATCTGCAGAGCCATAGATGTATTCTTTGTATTCTTCTTCTGTAATATAAGCCTCTTTAGTTAAATCCATTTTCATACTTTTCATAAAGGCAGAAACCAGTTCCATAGGAATTTCGTACTTATGAAATGTATGTTGAAAAGCATTTAGAATAGGGTTTAGACTGATCTTCTTTTTAAGGGCGTTGTCTAGATCATTTTCAAATCTTTCAAACAGTGAAGCCTTGTCATAATCATGAAAACTATCTACAATTTCGTCTGCAAATCTCACAAAACCATAGATGTTATAGATATCTTGTCTTATGCTTATGTCTAGCATTTTAGTGGCTAGTGAAAATGAGGTGCTATATGATTCAGTAACTTGCTTACTGCATCTATATGAGACTTGGTCAAATAGGCTTTTCATCCGTATTATTTTTTTGAAATAAGGTCTGCCACAATTTTTCCAGAAATAAGTGCTGGTGGAACACCTGGTCCTGGAACCGTAAGTTGACCTGTGAAATATAAGTTTCGCACCTTACTACTTTTTAGTTTTGGCCTTAAAAAAGCAGTCTGCATTAAAGTGTTGGCCATACCATAGGCATTTCCTTTGTATGAGTTATAGCTTTCTTTAAAGTCTTTCACGCAAAAAGATTCTTTAAAGATAATATTTTTGCGAATGTTTTTGCCAATTTTAAGTTCAAACCTGTCCATTATTTTATCAAAATATTGTGCTCTTAACGATTCATTGTCTTCTAAGTCTGGAGCAATTGGAATTAGAAAAAAGCCTGTCTCACAATTCTCTGGAGCCATAGAGGGATCAGAAATAGAGGGGAAATTAGCGTAAAATAATGGGTCAGAGGGCCAAACGGCATTGTCGTATATTTCTTCTGAATGTTTAGTGAAATCACTATCAAAGAATAGGTTATGGTGTTCTACATTTGGCACCCTCTCATTGAATCCTACATAAAATAGTAAAGAGGAGGGGGCAAAGGTTTTCTTATCCCAATAAGACTCTGAATACTGTCTGAAAGATGGGTCTAATAAGGTCTCTGAATGGTGATAATCTGCACCACTTAACACAACATCAGACATAATATCTTTTCCTTTCACGGAAATTCCTATAGCTTTCTTATCTCTAACAATTATTTTATCTACTGAACTATTGGTGTTTATCTTGACTCCTAATGAAATTGCTAATTTTTCCATAGCCAAAACAATCTCATACATACCACCTTTAGGGTGCCAAGTGCCCAAACCAAAATCCGCAAAATTCATAAAACTATAGAAAGAGGGTGTTTGATTAGGTTTTGCTCCTAAAAACAATACTGGAAACTCAAGTGTTGCTATTAATTTGGGATTCTTAAAATCTTTTCTTACTCTTTGACTGATTGTTCTAAAGAATCTATCTACCCTACTAATTGTTTCTGGCGTAACCAATTCGAGTGGAGATAAACCTGGTCTTAAAACTATTTTATCTATTGCAATCCTGTAATGGTCCTGAGCTTCCGCTATGAATTTCTCCAGTTTTACACCACTTCCAACTTCAATTTCTTCAAAAGCTTGAATAATTTTCTCTAAACTATCTCCAATAGTTAAATCCCCTTGTTTAAAATACACCTTATAAGCAGGACTAAGCTTATCTAACTGATAATAATCAGATGTTTTTTGATCAAAATCTGCAAAAAACTTGTCAAAAATATCAGGCATCCAGTACCAACTTGGTCCCATATCAAATGTAAAGCCCTCCCTCTTTAATTGTCTGGCTCTTCCGCCAACCGTATTATTTTTTTCGTATAAATCTACACTGTGTCCTGCTTTTGCTAAATAACAAGCGGCAGATAATGCAGAGAAACCAGATCCTATTATGCTAATATGTTTCATTTATTATAAATTTAAGGCTTCGATTAAATCTTCGAAACCTCTGTATACACCTATGTTTTCTGGTTTAGTATTTAGATCTACAAACTGCGTTTGAAAACCTAAAAGAGAAAGTCTACAGTCTTTTTTATCTAATATTTTCTTTTTGAATTTTTGCAAGTAGTTATTAATTTTATCTTTTGAAGGTTCTACGGTCACATAAGCAATAAATTCAATAAACTCATTACTTGCAATCAAAGGCTCTAAGTTTTCTATAGGAACACTCTGTCCTAAAAATATGCTTTTATACCCCCTGAGATTCAATTCATAATTGAGATATAGAATACCTAGTTCGTGAATCTCATTTTCAGGTAAAAACAGTACAAATGATTTGTTGTTCACATATTCAGACCTGTGTACTTTTTCTGTATTTGTGTAAACCTTTTGCTTGACCAAATTTGTTATGAAGTGCTCATGGGTCGTACTAATGGTGTTAGATTGCCATAAATAACCCAATTCTTGAAGTAGTGGAATAAAATATTCTTTGAAAATTTCTCTAAAACTTAAATCTACCACCAATTGGTTGTAAGTGCTGTAAAATAAGTTTTGGTCAAAATTAATCATTGATAACTTAAATGCATTCATCATATTGTTTTTGACGGACTTCTCGTCTATAATCTCCCTGACTTTTAGAGGAATTTCTTCGTTTTTTAGTTGGGCGATTTTTGAAATTTTCAGTCCATTCTCATACAATAGCGTTATGTTTAAGAGTTTCTGTAGACTCAAAAGGCTATACATTCTTATATTTGTCTTGGTGCGCTCTGGACTTAAAAGGTTGTATCTTTTCTCCCAAATCCTTATAGTATGGGCTTTAATCCCAGATAGGTTTTCCAGATCTTTTATGCTAAAGGTCTTTTTTACTAAACTCATTTGATTTTTTTGAACTTAAACAAAGTTACAATTTTAATCCAATTTGTTTATCTTTTTTTAATTAATATTAAACAATAATTATGTTTTGGAAGTGTAGGATTTTTTTATGCAGTATTTTTTATAACTTAATACCGACCAACCAACCAAGTTTATATTATGAAAAAACCTAATCTATCATCAAACACTCCTTCTGGTTTTGGATGGAGTAGAAAGCAATTTGTGCAAAAATTTTCAATTGGAAGTATGGCACTAGCTACTTCGCCCTCTCTTCTATCTGCAAGCTCTATACAGCCCCTTAAAAGGATTTATAAATCAGGTCTTTCATCAACAAAAAATTCAACAGTCCAGATCGCTCTTATTGGAGCTGGGGGAATGGGAACACAAGACACATATGCTGTTTTAGCGCATGCTGGTGTAAAGTTAGTGGCTGTTTGTGACCTCTATCAAGGTCACTTGGACAAGGCTACCTCTCAATGGGGAAATGACATTTTCACTACAAGAGATTATAAGGAAATACTAGCCCGCCCCGAGGTAGACGCCGTTATTATTGGAACACCAGATCATTGGCACAAGCAAATTTCTATAGATGCTATGTATGCTGGAAAACACGTGTATTGTGAAAAACCCATGGTTCACAGTTTGGAGGAAGGACACGCTGTTATTAATGCTCAAAGAAAAACTGGAAAAGTTTTTATGGTAGGAAGTCAGGGTCTCTCCTCTCTTGGAAATGAAAAAGCTAGAGAACTATTGGCGCAAGGCGCTATAGGGGATATAAATTATGCAGAAGGGTTTTGGGCCAGAAGAAGCCCTACAGGAGCTTGGCAATACAACATTCCAGAAGACGCTACTACTGATACGGTAGACTGGGATACTTTTTTAAGTAATACCCACAAGAGGGACTTTGATCCCATGCGTTTTTTTAGATGGAGAAATTACAGAGATTACGGGACTGGAATGTCAGGAGATTTATTTGTGCACTTATTTTCTAGCTTACATTTTATCACTAATTCTTATGGACCTGATCAGATCTATGCCTCTGGAGGACTCAGATACTGGAATGATGGGAGGGAGGTGCCGGATGTAATGTTAGGCGTATTTGACTATCCTGAAACTCCGCAGCACCCAGCTTTTAATCTCTCGTTAAGATGTAATTTTGTAGATGGCACCTCTGGAACTACTTATTTGCGCATTGTTGGTAGTGAAGGCGCTATGGATGTGCAATGGGATAAAGTAATTGTTAGGAGAAATGCAGAAAGTTTTGAGACAGACCCCTATTTAGCTGCTCAAGCAAAAGACAGTAGCTCTTCTAACACAGTTGCTAGAAAGAAAATGAAGCCTCAAGAGGAAATTGTGTATGAAGCAGAAAAAGGATACTTAGGGGCGCATCACGATCATTTTGGTAATTGGCTTACTGCAATTAGGGGAGGGCAATCGGTGGTAGAGGACGCTGTTTTCGGTTACAGGGCAGCTGCACCAGCCTTAGCTTGTAATGACAGTTACTATCAAGACAAGGCCATTTTATGGGATCCTAAAAATATGAAATTAAAAAAATAAGTAATGAAAAAGATATATTTATGGAGCATCGGGCTGCTTTTAGCAGGCCAATTCAGTTGTAAAAACAATCAAAATAAAGTTGTTCTTTCTAACAGTGAACCCATAGTTGGTTTAACAGATGTAGAAGATTTAAATAAAAATGATTCTTGGGAATCTTTAATGTCTGCAGAAAAATGGCGTGGCTATAACCAAGCCTCACTGCCATCTAATTGGCAAATTTCTGATAGCATCATCAGTTGCTTAGGGTTAGCTGGAGATGTGGGAGGTGATATTATTTCTACTAAAATGTATGAGAATTTTGAGCTTTCCTGGTCTTGGAAAATAAGTCCAGAAGGCAATAGCGGTGTTTTTTATCATGTAATAGAGGACACCATTTATCATTCTCCCTACCAGACTGCACCGGAGTATCAGCTTTTGGATGACGTTGGATTTCCTTCACCGATTGAAGATTGGCAAAAAACAGGCGCAAATTACGCCATGCATATTGCTAACGACGCCAAGCGCTTGAATGCCGTTGGGGAATGGAATAGCAGTCGTATTATTTTCGATCATGGTAAGGTGTCTCATTACCTAAACGGTGCTTTAATAGTGTCTTTTGATAAATTTACGCCAGAATGGGAGCTGCTTAGAAACAGCGGAAAATGGACAGATTACCCGGACTATGGGAAGGCTAATAAGGGATATTTAGCCCTACAAGATCACGGTTCTGGGGTGTGGTTTAAAGCAGTTAAAATTAGGTCGCTCGATTAGAATCAGATTTAGGGATTAGAATTTTCGGTTAGGATCAAAGGGTGTTAGATCCATACTGGGTTTTTTATTTAAAATAATTTCCGAAATTAATTTACCTGTGGCTGGTCCAAGACTCCATCCCATCATGGCATGACCTGTTGCGAAACAAAGATTTTTTATGGCCTTTGGCCTTCCAATGTATGGAAGCCCGTCTGGAGAAACGGGACGCATTCCGGAAGCGGCTGCCTCTTTTTCAGCAGCTGTGATTTTGAGCCCAGTGTAATAGGCCTCTGCTGCTTTAACAATAGCATTGACCCGCTCTTTTCTAATGGTTGTATTAATACCGGATAATTCCATGGTTCCTGCAAAACGTGTAAATCCTTTCATTGGGGTTACTGCTACTTTTGCTTCCATGAGTATGGCGGGTATTTTTATACCGGTCTCTCTGTGAACATCTATTCTGTAACCTTTTCCTGCTTCTAGTGATAAATCTATGTGTAGCTGTTTGGCTAGTTGGCCACTCCACGCTCCTGCAGCTATAACGACCTCTTCTGTAAGGTATTTATTTTTGTTCGTGACAATAGCGGTAAGTTTATTTTTATTTTGTTCAAAGCGGCACACTTTTTCTGTGATGAACTTGACCCCAGAATCTTGGAGTCTCTTTTTTAACTTAGGCATTATTTCTGTAGGAGTGGTGTGGCTGTCACAATCGTACAATATACCCCCTAGAATGTCTTTGCTTAGCTGGGGTTGCAAGCTGTTTAATTCTTCCAGATTTGGATAGCTCACCTGTAGGCCAAGGTTGGCCGCTTTTTTGGCTACCTCATTTTCAGTCTCACCTGCAGCTTTAGTTTTAAAGAGCATGAGAAGTCCATGATGGTCTAATTGAAAGTCTCCTAAATCTCCACTTAATAAAATTTCTTTGAAGCACTGTTCACTGAGCAGGTTTATCTCTTTTATTACAGGTATGGCGGCAGTTACTTTTTGTAGTGTACTTGATTTGTAAAAACGCCAGGACCATTTTAAGAAAGCACGGTCTATTCTTGGTTTCACATAAAAGGGACTACTTGAATTTAGCATCCATTTTAATCCTTTACTTATCATTCCTGGTGCTGCCAATGGAATAATATGGCTGGGGGTAAGGTAACCAGCATTGACATATGAGGCACCTGTCTCTGCTGTTTTTGGCTCAAATATACTTACCTCAAGGCCTTCTTTTTTGAGATAATAAGCGGTACACAGTCCTTGAATTCCGCCGCCAATGATTGAAACTTTTTTTGGTGAAGCCACAAATGATTTATTTCATGATTTAATACATGATTAAATGTAGTAAATCTTTTGTAGTTCAGCGGACAAAAAAAAGCGACTTCCGTAGGAAGTCGCTTAGGTGAAATACAATACTTTTTAGTGCTCACGACTGGATTCGAACCAGCACGTCCATAGGACACCACCCCCTCAAGATGGCATGTCTACCAATTTCACCACGTGAGCATTTGCATACTAAAGAAACAAAAAATTGTTCAAAAAGACTTCAAACAAAAAAAGTTAAGTGCAAGACTTAACTTTTTTGTGACCGGGCTGGGGCTCGAACCCAGGACCCTCTCCTTAAAAGGGAGATGCTCTACCAACTGAGCTACCAGGTCATTAACTAACTTTATTGCTGTTAGCGGGTGCAAATATACTATCAATAATTAATTTTCCAAGGCTAATTACATATAATTTTTTGTTTTTTTTAAAAGGGTACTGCTATACAGTCAATTAGGCTTTGAAATAGAATGTGTTTTTTTTATTTAATGCTTTTGTGTGTGACTTTTTGGTATAAAACCTTTGAAGAAATGTAACTTTGTGTCTGTAGAAGTATATAAAAATGAAAGTTGTATTGGTAGGGTATATGGGAAGTGGTAAAACAACCACTGGGAAACTTTTAGCTGAAAGTTTAGCCATTCCTTTTATAGATTTAGATCACTATATCTCTGAAAAGTACGAGATGTCCGTTACAGATTTGTTTAAAACTAAGGGGGCAGTTTTTTTCAGAAAGGCAGAGCGAGAAGCCCTTATTCATCTGGGAAATTCTGAGAACTCATTTGTTTTGTCTACAGGAGGGGGAACCCCTTGTTTTGGCAACAATATGGAAAAGATGAAAGCTTTTACCAATAGCGTTGTAGTGTATTTAAAGCTTTCTATACCAGAATTAGTCACTCGTTTAGAAGATGAAATGGATCAAAGGCCACTAATTGCAGGTTTAGATAAAGCGCAATTGCCGGAGTTTTTAGGAAAACACCTTTTTGAAAGGGCACCCTATTATGAACAAGCGCATTTAGTTTTTCATGTACTTGGACAAGCACCTAATGAAATCTCTGAAAAAATTATTAGTAAAATTGAGCAGCTATAGGAAACCTTAGTAAAATAAAGTAGCGATAATCAGTCTTAGAAAAAAATGTAGCAAAGTAATCCTTGGCAAGATAAAGTAGTTATAGATTAGTTAAAAAGACTACTTCAAATACACTGCGTCATTGTCCTTTTCGAATCTTACCTCAATGTGTTCGTGTAATGAAGTAGAAAGTGAAATTCCTTTAAAATCTGCTTTCACTGGGTATTTCTTGTGATTTCTATTGACTAAAACGGCTGTTTTAATTTGTTTCAGAGGTACTTGAAGAAAATGATGTACCCCATATATTAAGGTGCTTCCTGAATTTAAAACATCGTCCACTAATACCACTGATTTATTTTCATAATCACTTTTATTAATAGAGGTACTTACACCCTTAAGTGGGT